>Ga0181356_1001487_pt1 | contig 10146 bp, 13 predicted proteins | sample Fa13VDMM110SN_FD_130104 | JGI IMG/M metagenome (GOLD analysis project Ga0181356, IMG submission 130104) | Freshwater viral communities from Lake Michigan, USA - Fa13.VD.MM110.S.N | ecosystem: Environmental > Aquatic > Freshwater > Lake | place: USA: Michigan | collected 2013-09-24 | reverse complement strand
CATAAACAACACATATGGTGTTGTAACAAGTTTGAATCCGTTGTTTCTTGCTTTTGATGGTAACCCACCGTCCATTACATATAAATTAAATAAGTCGGTGTTATTATCATATTCCAACCTATCCAATAAATCAGGTCTTGTTATCCCATCGTTTGATGCATCGCACACAATTACTTTAACATTGGAAATATCTTTTTGGTGATTTAATAAATCTAATGTTTTTTGGATAATTCCCTTCTCATTTTTACAAGGGATGACAATTGTTAATAAGTTTTTTAAATCCATAGGTTAAATAAATGTTAAAGTTATTGTTGATAATTGCATATCAATAACACCTAAGTTTGTTGTCATATTAATCACTGATGTGATGTCTTCTTTTATATTTTCAGATGAATTATCTTTATAACCTGTAAGATCACCAAGTGTTATTTCATCTTTATACCCTCTTTCTTCCCAACCTTCATTATTTCCAGGAAACGGTATTGTGTCGTAGTATTTTTCCCACTGAATAGCACCCCATTCTTTATCTACGGTTAACTCACCATTCAAAGTTAATACATGGTATGGTTTACCTGAAGTTCTTAATGCATATATTTCAATACCTTTCCACCAATCATATGTATTACTCATAGTTTTATTTAATACCGATTGTATCTTTGGTATTAAGTCTGATTGTATAGTCGGTAGAGGTTTGAAATCCCTTGAAAAATCTGTTTCTGTTATGTTTTCTTTTTGTGTCACTTTGGATTCAAAATAACTGTTGAATTTTTGTAACATGATATAAAATTGTGATAACTTATCAAATCTATCAAATTTGTTTGATAACCATTGCTCACCATTTCTATATTCATTATTTTGATCATCGAACACTATTGTTCTATTCACATCATCACCATACAACCTATACAATGCGAATGCGTTATTTTCTAATTTGTATTTTAATTCTTTATCCCTAACGGTAATGTATGCTAATGTACCTATTTTTTTGTGGTCTTCAAATTTTTTTGAACATTCTTTGTTTGTCGTACACCATTTGGTGTCTGACCCGTACTTTTTGGATGCCTCGTGCGTTAAAGGTACGGTTAATACAAAATCATTATCCCTATATAGTTCAACATATTCGTCTTTAGATACTTTATGTTTTTCTGTTATTACATCCGATTTCCATTCGCAATTTGGTTTGCCGTATGATCCAACATACAAATTATCTATTGGTATATATTGTTTGATGGTGTTTTTAACATTCATTCTTAATTTTGAAATGTGACTATTCATAGCAGGAACATAAATAAACTTTTCATTCATTTCTTCTGTTCCAATAACAAGATATGCCGTATACATATCATCCTCATCGTCGTATGAAACATTTATATCACAGACACCCTCCTCATCTTTAAATGGTTCAACCAATTCCTTAATTAAACTTAAATATTTTGGTTCAGTTTCTTTTGATTCATTTATAACATTTCCTTCATTATCGTATTTTAGTTTAATTGCGTCTAAACGAAAATCTGCATCAGTGTTATACTGAATATAGTGCCAATACGGAATAAGTTTAATACCTGTATATTCATAGATTTTACGTTGTATTTGTTCGGCAAAATAAGACTCTTCATTACCAACATCTTCATCGTTATCAAAATAAACTATTATCATTGGTTTATTTTCATATTTTTTAATTTTAATAAAACTAACCTCATCAAAAAGCGTATGTATTAAATCTTTAACCATTTTAAGTTTATTATTTTCAGATTTGTCAATTGATTCCATTAATCCCCAATCCTTACCTGTACCTTCATGCTTTAATGTTATCGCATCTACGGGTATGTTTTCAAATGTCACTATATGTTTTGATCTTGATTCGTAGTGTTTATCTTTGTACCACTTAACATCAGGTATCATTTCAGTATTAATTTCCCATACATCATCATCGTATGTAGAATCAAACGACGCTCTTTTATTTGTTGAGTTGGTTGCAAAGATTGCTGGTATACATTTTTCTCCGTAACCTGCATATATTTTATAACATTCTCCAGCTCTTACTTTTAAACCTTCATTTAATATTTTATCTCTAACCTTTGGATTAGATTTATGTATAACAATTTTGTTTGGTGTTATTTCTTTTCCTGCAGGACTATAATTTTCTTTTGATTCTCTAAGATATATGTTTTCTTTACCACAATCTTTAACATATTGAGAATATAATTCGACAGCAATACCAGTGTAATTATATATAGTATCCCAAATCTCATTCATAACTTTGTCATACATATCTCGTATACCCATAGTTACAGGCCAAAGTTTTGTTCCATAACCACCGATAAATGTTACGGTAACACTTGGGTATTTAAACCTTTTTTCTCCATTAATATCAAATCTTTCGTGTTCTACTTCAAACCTACAGATTACGTGTTCATACTCAGGTAATACTATAGTATTTAATACGTTTTCAATAATTTTTTTTTGTGAATTATATTTGGCTTCATTAATAAACTTCACATCATCCTCACAACTATCAACAAACCACGGCGTGTATATATAAACACGTATACCCATCGATCGTATTGCATTATCTAAAAACTCTAACTCTTTTTGCGTGTCGTCAATATTGAAGTCTAAATTTGCATATTTAGAACGTATTTCATATTCCCCGTCCATCTTGTTATATTCTACCCAAATATCACATAAACCATCCCAACTAACTTGTTTTAGTATAGTTCTTATAACATTTAGGTTTCTTTCTATTTCTTTGGGTGTTTCTTTATTTTCCGTTACTCTACCTTTACATTTTGTTGAATCAAAAGTTACAAAAGCCATTTCAACTATTGGTAGGTAGTTTTCTAACATAAATTTTATGTCTGTAACGTTTTCCTTATGTTTATCATATCCAGGGTAATAACCCTTATTGTAATACAAAGTTATTCTTAACGCATCTTCGCCACCATTTAAAAAGAACTCTGTACCGTACCCACATAATTCTTCTTTACTAACAACACTATATACAATTCTATCTATATCGTCTTTGTACTTATTAAATTCTTCTTCTCTTGGGTGCTGTTTTATACCTTCATTAAGTTCCTCTTCGTATTCCTCAGTATCAATATAAAAATCGGGTTGGTTATCGTGTTCTCTATCCTCATGCCAAGGAACAACATCTAAACCCGTATATTGACTAATCATATCACATATTTCGGTGGGTATCAACATTTGTCGGTTATCACGATTAGTATAATATATCATAACCTCATTTCTTTCGGCAACGTATTCCACAAACCTAACATTATCAAACATAGTATATATAAAATTCTTAACTAACTCAAATTTATTAGTTTCTTCTTTTAGTATATTTTTAATTATTTTTTTCATTAAACAAATACGTAATATGAAATGTTAATTTCTTTTGGGTAGTATCGTCCAGTTTCTCCGAAATAACCTTCAGCTTGGTACATCATTTTATATTCATTAGGTATTAATTCGTACGAATCTTCAACCGTTTCTTTTATTTTTTTTGATATATCATATTGATTATCGTTTAATCCATAGTCTAACATACTTGTTGGAAAAGCAAGAATTGTTTTATTTTTAATAAGTTTCTCAATCTCTTCAGGGTATTTTTCGTAAAAAGATCTGAAAGGTAAGTTATAATATTCTTTAACTTTTTTATAATCCACAACTAAATCTATATAAAAAAAATATTTAGTATTATCCCAATTTTTAGCCCTTCTCCAACCAACAATATATGGGTACGTTTTATTAACCAAACTAATAACCACATCAATACCTTTAGACACCATTCGGTAATCTTTGGTTTCTTCTTTTAATATTTTTTTAATCAGTTGTTTCATTAATAATAAATACTTACTTAAATAAATTTATGTCAGGACTATTATCTATAAAATATAAATTACTATCAATGGTAAAGACTAAAAAGGTAGGTAAAAAATAAAATTTCGTCTTAATATGTTGGTGATTTGTGGTGGTTTTTGTATCTTTAGGGTATGAAAGAACTAATCAAATATCTCGTTATTCGTCTTACTACTCGTCACGCAAGAACTGCAGTTGACATATACCAAGTTTTATATCCTATTAAAGAAAAGGAAATCGTTTACGTTGATAGAATCGTAACTACTTCTACTTGTGACAACATATCTGTTTCAACAGTATCTAACACTAAATCAAAAAAAGATGAGGTTATTGAATCCTTGAGTTATCTTAAAAATAAATCCAATAAAACTAAACAGGATAGAGAATCTATCTACTCTCTTGAGATGGTGTTAAAGAATATGAAGTGATTAGTTACTTAACTTATCAATTATTTTTTGGACTTTATGTCTATCTATTTTTCCTTCATAGTCAAATGATTCCTCGGCATTTACTCCATTTATTTCATTTAATTCAATAAAGCCATCTGAACGTTTATTTTCTAATTCAGGACAATCAAAATGTTCTATTATAAAAGACCCTTCCATTTCAAAAGTATCTACTATAAATGCATTAAAAAAATTAATCTCTTCTTTTGTTAGTTTTGATTCATCATATTTGACATTAATTTCACCCCAACTTCTTGTTCCCCATTTATTAATATGTTCATCTATAATATCAAATTTTAAATCAATACAAGGACAGTTTTCTAAATCATATGTAAGTCTAACAATACCGTTTGCCCCACCAATTCTTTCTAACACTGCAGGATTGTCTTTAAATAGACTTTTTAGGTTATCTATACCACCAACTAATTTAGCAACAGAAAATATACCTTCCTTATTAACTACTTTTAGTAACTCATTGGATTCTGATTCTTCTTTTAATATTTTTCTAATTAACTGTTTCATAATTAAAAAATAACCCAAGCTTGTGCCTTGAATTCTAATTGTACTGGTGAACCATAATCTATAACATGAAAATCAAAGTAATTTTTAAAAATACCGACTATGTCTATTTTTATTCTGCTCAATGGTCTCAATTCTTCTTTTTTTAAATCAACAAATTTTAATGTTACCACAATTACATCCACAGTAGGTGTCCCCCTTGTTGATCCTAACTGTACCTTTTTTGTTTTATATTCAACATCAACAAGGTTTGGGTACTGAGATTTAATGTAATCGATAATATCACTTTTAGTACTTTCAAACCTCTCAAATTCTTTATAGTGGTTATCGATAAACTCCTGTCCTTGAAGTTCTTCTTTTAATATTTTTTTGATAGTGTTTTTCATTAGTCGTCAAATTCGTCTTGCATTATTTGGTATTTTAATGTGGCGTTTGTACTGTTAGTTAAATTCCAATTACAACCAATAAATATCATTTGAAGATACCCATTTTTTGATTTTTTTAATGTTCCGTTTGTTTTAAATTCATACTCTTTAATTATAGTATATAATTCAGTATCACATCTATCGATGTCATTTGTAAATGCACCGATGTCTGGATCCTCGCAGTCGGTAGTAATCTCAAAAACACATTCAAACTGCCCCCATCTTTCATCGTGACTAATATCACTAACCAAAATTTCTTTTATCCTTTCTGAATTTCCTTCTGTTATATATCCCAAAGTTTGGAATGATTTTTTTGCGTTTTCTAATTTATTTTCCATATTACCAACTATTCCCTATTACTCGACCCATTTCAAGATCACGAAGTTTATCTACATATAATTTATCAATATATCCAGGAGTTTCTTTTTCTTTTTTAATTAAATCACTTGCTTTCCATAAAGTATTTTTGACAATCAAATCAATCATTTCATCATCTGTCACCCCTTCAGGTTTTGAAACAGGAGGAACACAAACTTGAGACTTTTCTGGGTGTTCAGAAAAACTATTCATTGAAATGTCATTTCTTCCCAATTCACTTTGGATTTTTTCTATCATTGTATCTTCAAACCATTCTTCAATTACATATCTTAAATAGTTTCTTCTTACCGGTATATCGGTTTGTAAATTGTCCATAACATCTTTGGGTATCCATAATTCCGAGTTATCAAAATCTCGTTCACTTGTTTTTCGGGCATCATCCCAAACATCATAATCATGGTTAAAATCCACACTAAATCGTGCTATCTCCATACCGTTATTACACCATTCAAAAGTATAACTAAACTCGTATTCCTTCATTTGGTACATCTTAGCCCCATCAAAATAGTTATCTAACCAATTATATATTAGTTTTTCTACGTTTGGTGTTGGCTTTGGGTATTTCTTTTCTACCTCTTGTAATAATATTTTTTTAATTAAGTGTTTCATACAATATATATAAATACCCTATAAAATGAAAAATGTGGAGTGTTACCTCCACATTCCTGACTCTTACATCATTTCTTCAGCAAGTTCCCAAAGTTTTGTATTCACTTGGTTTACCGCCATTATGTTTTGTAGTCCTCTGAGTTTAGTTCTTCGTCCTTTTGGTGATGAATATTCCATCCCTCCTCTGACAAACTTCTCCTGTACTACATTGAATACTTTCCACATATCGTCACCTTCATCCTCAACACGGTTTGGTGTCAATAGTCCAACGATTTCCAAGTCGTTCAAGACTTTTTCTTTACTGAAACGAATCTCAGCAGACTTACGAACAAAATCAATTTTCTCATCTGTCGTCATCTCACGTTCCATCATTCGGTTAACCGATCCTTCAATCTTTGGTAGTTTACCTGCAAATGATTCTGTAAGTCGTTTTACATCATCTAAATCAAATCGTTGGTGTCTTACGTTAAATGATTCAGCAAGTGCCGTGGGAATCGTTAATCCATTTTTACAGATCACTCGGTGAAGTCCTGCACTAACTCCAAGTGTTGTCATACCGTTGTGTGAGTTTCTGATTATCGCCTCAACCAATGTATCACCAACTTTTGGTAGTTCTCCGTTACGTAAACGGATTTCGTGTACTCCGTACATTCCACGTCCTGTTTGTCTTGCGGATGCAATTTCCCACCCTTCTCTTTCAAAGTTTTCAAGAATATCCATAGTTGGAACAAATACATATTTATCAGACATCTTTGGTGATGCTGAGGTTGCGAATACTGAAGGTGTTGCTGATTTAAGTTGTTGAGTTGTCATCATATCTATATCGTTTTAAATGTTTCACAAAGATATGTCCTTTATTCTAAACTTCCAAATGTTTTTTAATATATTTATTACTATGGACAAAAAAATTAAAAATTTAATAGATAAAAACGTTTTCAATAGTAACTTATTGGATTACGACATTGAAGAAATGGTTACTTATGGTGTGGATGTTGTATATATAACAATCCATGTTGATCACTTTAAATTATGGAGAAGTTCAGGTTATTTTGATCCTAAATATTATGAATTAATTGTGTCGTTAGATGATGGGTATTTTCAAGAATCCCTTGAGGAGTTTTTACCTATTTTTGGTTTTAGTTTTGAGGATATCCAGTTTATATACAAACCAAAAGTTAACACTAAAGGTGATAGATACTCGGCGTATAATAAGTTATTTAAAGCTCTTAATGATTTAGTGTATCACTTTGATTATACTTTTTATCCAGGTTCACCTTGGCTAAATGTTGATGTAGTAGTGTTAAGTGAAATTCAATTTTATGATCTTAGTGAAATATTAGAAGAAGAATACGATATAGACACAGATGATATAGTGATGTTAGAACAATAGTAATTAAAGTACGGTAAGTCTTGTTTTAAAAACTTTTTTAACCTTAAGTTTTGGATACAATTCAGAAAACACATTATTGATTGCCGTATTTTTCATAGAGCACCCATTAACAAACTCATTTGTTAAGTTCTTACCTATAGTGTTTTTATCGTAATATAAATTGTTGGTTAATTTATCGTAATACATTATACCATTAATATCTTTATCGATAACAATTATATATTCATCTCGTTCGTTTACTTCTTCAATACTTTCATTAATAAACAAAGACATTTGATTTAATGTCTTGTTTATTTCCTCCGTATTTAACGTCGGTTTTTTTAACATTTTTAGTATACGCATCACAGTTTACTCGTTTTGTGGTTTTACAAGATACAAATATAAGTGAAATTGTAAAGATTAAAAAGTATTTTTTCATTATTCAGTTATTAAATTATTTACCAATGATTTTATTTTTTCTTCATTAATAACGATAGTCATTTATCGCTTCTTCTAACAAAGGATTCAATTCTTCTTTCAACATAATATAATAATCATTATTAAAATAATCAATTAACTGTCTCAATGTTTTAATGTTATTAAGTTTATTATCATTTTTTAAGTCCTTAATTGAACTAACATTTGCGTCAACATCATACTGAGTACCGTCTAAATCATATAAATAAGTAATATCAATAGGTAGTACATTTTCAGAATCCCACATTAATGTTGCCATTCCTAATAACACATACCCCTCTTTTGATTTATAATTAAAGTTAAGTGCTCCTGACAAAGAATCTTTACTAATACTAACTCTTGATCCATCTTCGTAGTTATAATCTTTGGTTATTAAACCACTATTCCAAAGTAACTCATACAGGAAATTATATTTATCTTCGTATTCAGTCTTTTTATCGTTTATCATTTCACGATCATAAAGTGAAATGATGACTACACCTTTATCTAAACCAGTATAATTAAGTATATCATCGATAGATTGTCCAGCATCATACATAGTATTAATAAGAGTCTTTGTCTTATTAAAATCTAAATTACTTTCTTGTAACTTATTAAATTGTTCTTCTGTTATTATTATTTTCATTACCACTGTCTATTTGTGTTGGTATTTATAACCTCTCTAAGATTTAACCTAATATTATTTTTACCTATTATTCTTTCGCACTCTTGTTGTAATTCCCAAACCATTTCATCCATATTCATATTTTGAAATATGGTTTCTATATAAACATCAATGGTAACAAACAAATGACTACTTTCTTTACCTGTTAGGTAATCTTTCCCTGTAACCTTTTGTACGTCAACAACTTTTATTTCTTCAGTCACATAAATACTATCTTCAACATACGATACTTCAAAAAAACCATCCTCAACGTTTTCTTTTAGTGTTTTAAAACTCATATCAATAACATTTTGCATGGACTCCGTATTTGACTCCAACAACATTTTATACTGACTTTCTGTAATTATTATTTTCATTCTTTTATCCAACATAAATTTGTTTCAACCATTATTCCTGTTTTTTTAGTTACTTCTTGATATAATATATCTTCAATTACTGATTTAATTTCACTATCAATTTCCCACCACAAGTCTTCATTCTCCTCTAAATCTCTTAATAAATAAGTTTCCCCATCAGTCATTAAAGTTACTTTACCATCACTTTCAATTGGTCCATTAACAAATATCAAATTATCTTCTTCATAGTCACTATGAAACTGCGGTTTAAATTTAAAATCGTAACCACCAACAAAATTATAATCATTAGTATCAAAAGTCCTATCGATTAGTTGGAAAGCCTTTTCAATCATTTTATCCCAACCACCAAGAAAATCCCTATACATTTCGTAAATTTCTTTCCTGTCTTGTGGTTTATAATTAATATAATCAACAACGTTAGGATTAAAATCTATTTCACCGCCACTATCAAGTTCACTTTGCCAAATCTTAAATAATATATTTTTAGCCACCTCATCTTCTTGGGTGTAATTTTCTAAAATTCTATATTGTGATTCTGTTATTATTATTTTCATTTTTTTATAATTAAATCAATATATATTGGTACTATCCTATTTTTTAAAAGTTTTGAGAAGAAAATATAAATTTCATCCGTTAAAAATTGTTCAAAATCTCCTGTATCATAATCTAATAAACTATACTGCTCAAATATATCCATATTTGGAACTATATCATAATCTCCTCTATTTTTATTATAAAGGTAACCATCAACAGTACCTCCAACAACCCTACAAACAATATCAATAATCCCTCCGTGTTCTTTTAACCCATAAGAATATACCTCATCAACAAATATAATAATATCTAAATTCGAGTCCCCTTTAATTTCAAATTCGTCGTGTTCTATTAAGTCCTTCATATCTTGGGTTATCTTTTTAAATCCCCCATTATATTCGTACCAAATAGGTCTAATAGTCTCATAATCATCTCTACTATCTTTTCTAATATCAGTAAAGTGATATATCATGTCATCTAAAAAAGGTTCTTCCCCATTTTTTTT
>Ga0181356_1001480_pt1 | contig 10176 bp, 14 predicted proteins | sample Fa13VDMM110SN_FD_130104 | JGI IMG/M metagenome (GOLD analysis project Ga0181356, IMG submission 130104) | Freshwater viral communities from Lake Michigan, USA - Fa13.VD.MM110.S.N | ecosystem: Environmental > Aquatic > Freshwater > Lake | place: USA: Michigan | collected 2013-09-24 | reverse complement strand
TTAAAAAGGGAGTAGTATAATAACTACTCCCTAGTATTAAATAATTACTTCACTAAATGTGGATAGTCTTTCTTCAATCTGTTTAAGAATCTCAACTTATTCACATCAGTCAACAACTGTAAACTATACTCAATCTCAAACACTCTATCTTCTAGTAAATTAATTACTTCACTCAACTTAGATACTTGTTCATCTGAAACTAATGCTGTAGCAGTAGCAGGATTTAAGTAGTCATAAGCTTTTGTAAGCATTAATATCAAATCATTCTTAGGTACACTCATATATTTAGAATGTACAATGTCTAGTAACGTTTCGTCATCATTCTCTACAGCAGCAACTCTATACTCTTTAGCAACTTTCTTCAAGTCATTGTAAGTCATGTTTGGAAAGTCAATTGTAGCAGCACTAGATTTCGCTGGAGTTACAGTAACAACCTTTAGATTGTCTGGAACATCATTGTTTGGGTCACTTAAATCAGTATTACCATTAATAGCCATACCTTCTTCAAAGAGATTATTCTCTTTAAGATATTCACGTAAGTCAGCAATTTTCTTACCATTAAATTCGTGAATAGTTACATTGTTAGACAATGTGGAAGTGATTAAGATTTTCATCTTTAAATTGTTTTAAAAGTAAATAAAAAAGGATTTGTTGTTGTTGAAAGTATATAAATTCTTGAACTATCTTGGTGATTGCTATGAGTATTATCAAATAACATCTTACAGACCATTCTTTTATTCATATCTATTATCATTTTTCTGTTGTCTCTTCTACGAGCAGCAGTAAATGATTCTTTAAAAGTTACCATTGTATTTTTTCACCATTTTGATATAAACAATGAGCATCAACAGCTTTCCATATTGAAGTATTAATCTCTAAATCAGGATTATACTTCTTAGCAACTGGATGAATAGTACATAAACCATTGTGTACTAATGGATAGAATCTTTGAGCATCATTACCAAAGAATACAAATAATGGTTTTACTGTATCATCTAAATATTTTACTAATGCTGTAGTAAATGGTGTCCATAACTTGACATGTGATGTCGGAGAACCATTCTTTGGAACTGTTAATGCTGTATTCAATAGCAGTATGCCTTGTGATTCCCAATGTAATAAATCTTTCTTTAGATTAAATGAGTAATCATCAAGGTATTCTTGTAAACTCTGTTCTATAACAGAGAGCGTTGGTGTCATAATCATACTTGAAGTAGCTAATCCATTAGCATAATTATTCTGATATGGAGATAGAAATACAAAAACCACTCGAACATCATAGATGGAGTGGTTTAAGGCTCTAAATATATTTTTTGTTTCAGGATAATATGTAACTCTACTAAGACTATCTTTTATAGATGTTAAGTCTATAGTATCAAGTAGTGGATAGTAGGAATTGTGAACTATTTTTGGGTATGAGTTGACGTATGAGGTGTCTTGTTTCTGTGTGACCATACGTTTTGTAGAAATCAGATATATCTTTTGGATATCCTTCAGGAATAGATATACCTATAAAATGATTGTTAGAAGATAATCGTTTACAAGCATTAAGACCTGTAGTATCATTATCCATCAACACATAAACTCTATTGTATCTCATAAATGGTAGTAAATCAGGATTTGAAGTCTCTGAATGTATAAATCTACCACTATAACCTAAGTTATCGAGTACCATATAATCTTTTGCTGATTTAGTAATGATAACAGTATCTGTAATTCTGTTTGTACCACCAATAGTATTCTCGGTGAAGTTACTTAGGAACTTAAAAGGACTATTTGGTTTGTATATCTTAATCTTACTATCCACTACAATAGCTGTAGTTTCATCATAAACTTTTACTTTCTGTAAGAAATCTGGACATGAATGTGTATTAAATGAATAGGAACTTACAGCGTAACAGTTTTCTAATTCTAATTGTGATTTAGATATGCCATACTCAGACCAATAGTCTTTATGACGTTGATTCCATGAACCTTTAATAAATGATAGTTGAAACTTAAAGTCTTTAGTTGATTTATTAGACAACTTTAACTTTTGGTTTGTATAACTAAAATCTTGTTTGATTATTTCTAATGCTCTAGTGTAATCACAATGATATTTAATCATTACAGCAGTAACACATGTTATACCATGAAATCTATTATCAGCAAAATCAGCTAATAATATAATGTTATCATGTTCATATAACCAACAACCAGGTTTAGTATCATGTCTTAATGTGTTAACCATTCTAGTATTAAGTGTAACAGTTATACCTAGTAGTGACTGCCATACTTTCAGTTGGTCTATTTTGCTGTAAACATCATAACTTTCAGATGCTACAATACCAGTAAGTTTCATAATTGGAATTTATAAAAGAAAGCGTCACACAATGTAACGCTTTCTAGTGAATAAGTTTACCAATCAGGTGTGTCAGTTGTTTCTGTTGATTGCAACGGAGTATATTCTTGGTATTTAATGCTAAAGAAACTATTAGTAATTTTGTTACCAGCTTTCTCAGCATTCTCTACTTGACGTTGGAATGCAGTAATAGCTTTCTGTGGAACAATAAGATTACCATTGTTTACTTCCGAGCGATAGATATACCTGAATAGTGAACTCTGTGATAGTGTACCATCAGCTTTCTCTCTAACTACTAGTGGTAGTACGATTTGACAATTGCTAGTATTAACATGGTCAATCAATGATGCGAAATCAGATTTACCTTTTAATACTGAATCAAAGTCTAGCTTATTAGCTTTCATATCTTTCAAGAATGTTTCTTGATTAGACTGATAAGATAATAGTTGACGTAAGAATTCATACCAATCAATCTCACCAATTCTAGCTTTAACTGGTTCATTCTCTTTAGTAAAGAATGACCAATCTCTACCATTAGAGTTTTTGATTTCAAACATACTAGCTTCATCCTTGATATAGAATGAACGCCAATCTCCTTTTGTTGACATATAAAGATGACTACCAGTACTTGATACTACTACTTCATCTTTAACTGTTACACCAACTAGGAAATCACCATCTTGAAACTTAAATGGAATCCATAAAGACTCTCCATTATCAGATAGTTTCACTGATGTAGGTTTGCATAGTGCTAAACCTGTGTAAAGGGACTTCTCTTCCACTCCCGTGTTACCTTCAAAATTCATCATAAACTTCGTTGTTAGCTGTTTCTAAAATTCTTTCTTCTTCTACTACACTATTAGTAATTGTTGTATTACTAGCATTTGTAGGTATTACTTCACTAGGGAAAACTATAGATTCTTCTACTAATACTTCCATTCTAAAGATACCTTCTGCTTCATTCTCTATTACTAATATGTACTCGTTATCTTTTAATGCTGCATGAATAGCTTTAGAAGATACTTTACCATTTATTCCTAAACGATATACCATCTTTCTAGTCTCAAATGCTTGAGCTAGTTCAGGATTTACTTCCTTAACTTTGTCAAATGCAGCAATAAGAAATGTTCCATTGTTTTCAATGATAACTACTTGAGTAGGTATATCAACACCAAGAACTTCTTGAGCTTTAGTATTAAAATGAATAGAAGCAGAACGCTGTCCACTCTCAATAGCTAGTTTAGTAATAACTGCTGTATCAGGATACTTCTCGTTAGTTACAGTTTTTACTCTAGTCTTTCCTTCTAATGTAAAATTAGAAAATGTAATCATAATTATTTAATTTTAATGTCTGAATAAATCTTATCCCAGTTAACTGTTTTACCATCAGAAATCATAATATTCTGATTTGATAATCTAGCTAATCTGCAACCAGCAATAACATCTTGTTTAGCTTCAAAGCTAATATAGCATTCAGTCTTATCACGATAAACAAATCCAATACCATCTACAACAGATGACCATATAGATTTAACTTTACCTGTAAGATTGATGTCTGCTACATCGACAATATCTTGTAGTTTAGATTCTACTCTTTTGTCTTTAACATGAGCTACAAGTATTACTCGTTCTGCTATCTTTTGAAACTTTCTAAACCATTCCATCATTACTTCTCTTGAGTATTGATAACCAGCACCATTAGCTAGATTATATACACTAGTAAATCCTTCATCACCATATAGTATAGGATTACCTTTACCATCACGATTAAATGATTTACCCTGTACACTTTTCATATACACATAAGTGCCTACAATCTCTGACCATATATCTAACTGTGTTACAGTATCGATAATAAGGTATTTAAGTTTAGAATCAGCCAGTTCATCCAATAACTTATTAAATTCTTTGTAATCATCTACTTGTTTTACTCTAGCTTTTAAGAAATGATAACCCTTTGGGTCAGTACTAATGACTAACGAGTTAGGTTCATTAATAGTCAAATCAGCGAGTATAGTAGATTTACCTGTTTTTGGTAAGCCATACAGCAACAAACTGGTTAGTTGTTCATCTGTTGGTTCTACAATATCAAACATTTGTTACTTGTTTTAAAAGTTTTTCGTTACTATCCATGTCGTCTTTATCCAAATGTGCAAAGTAATTACGACTACCATCAAACAATACAGCCATTTCTAAATCATCAAGAATACCTTCTCGACTTTTTAGTAGTATAAGTGTACGTAGATTATTCTTCCATAGTTTTAAGTCATATCCTAAATACATTGCTGCTGGAATATGGTCTCTCCACTTAAATGGATAGAATAATCCTAAGATGATAGTTGCATCTTGACTGGTTGTTTTAATTTTGTTTAATCCATCTATACTCGGTTTTAGTTTGTCAATAATTGTTTTACCTTTGATGTTAACTTCAAGTGCCTCTTTCGAAGGAACTTGCTGCTGTACAAAGAATGATACTACACCACATTTAAGACCCAATCTCTGTCTAGTATATTGGGCACTAAAATGTTCTAGTGTTTCATACCATGATTTTCCAGATTCATTCAAGTAGTTACCAATATGGTCTGAGAAAGTAATAACCCATTGATTAGGGTCACTAGCTCTATACTCATCCCACATTTCTCCTTGATTTGCTGGAACTCCATTAAAGTAATATGTACCATTCTTTACTAAGAAGTCTCTTACTAATTTATAGAATCCAGTAGGATGAGGTATTTGTACTACCTCAAAGTATGGTTCTATAGTAGTAGTAAAATAATCAGCAGCTTCGATGATGTAGGGGTGATATTCTGTAGGAAACTGTTTATCCCAGTAACCCATTATTTCGTAGTATGATAGTTTAATGTTATGTTTTTCTCTCAAGTAATTGATAACAAACATAGCTTTAAACTTTTCTACAGGTTCTTCTAAGCTATTGTAGAAAATCTTAATCTTGATGTTAGGAATAGTTTGTGACAAAGATAGTAGATAAGATGCAATAAAGAATCCTAATCTTGATTTACCAGCACCAGTACCACCTGTAATTAGGATTTGGTCTCCACGAATAAATCCTGGAAGAAATGACTTTAGTCTAGGAAATATGGGATATAGTGGTAGAAAGTTTACACCACCATCACCAATAAACTTTTGATTTCGGATTATCTTATCCGCTAGTTGTTTAAATAACATTATCGTATTCTTCTTTAGAGGTTGTACTATCTTCCAACATGGTCATTAGCATAGACTTACCAGTATTGTCGTAGATAAAGTTATCACAATCTTTTAAGAATCTACTAGTAGCCATACACATGTCTACATATTTCTTACAAGCTATGATAATGTCTTTATCACTCCATGTTACCATTGTACTATCGTTAAATAATTCTAATGCACGTCGTACATCATTGTTATTAGAGGATTTACCAGCTATACCAATGTTTTTTGCAGACCAGTATTCTCTGATAGTAGATATTAAATCTTTATCAGGAACACTAGATTGTACAGAAGTTGTATTTAGTTGCCATGTACCATCTGGTGATAAATATATCAATTTTTTATCAGACCAGAGTTTAAAGATACGTAATATTTCTAATTCATCAGTAACAATAATTTCTTTTTCTGAACTTATTCCACAGTATTTGAATAGATTAATATTATTCTCTATACAATAGAGTAACAACATCACTAGTTTATCATCAACATCGGAAATATTAAACTGTTGGTTTATCATTACTTAAAATTTGATGATGATATATACCCCTTAATTCTTAAATCTATTTCATCTATCTGATTAAGATTTTTGTCATAGACTTTATTCATCTTATCAAACCATGTTTCCTCATAAGTATTCATGGTTCTAAAGATAAATACTTTACCTACTTTTCCTTCTTCATATCTAACTATCCTACCAATGTATTGCATTAGATGATGATAACTAGTATAATAAGAAAACATAAGTAAATGGTGAAGATTTGGGATAGTAACCCCTCGTTTAAGTTTTTTAGATGTTCCTAAGATTTGCGGGGGATCAACTAGGATATCTTCGACACTTCGTTTAACAACTTCGAGATTACCACCCAAATAATCACCTGTTTTTAGTAGTCTTTTATTACTACATAATATTCTTTTAATTTCATCCATATCAGTAATCAATTCTCGATTACCACCATTAGGAGTTACATAATACTTAATAGTATCTTCAGCTATTTCATCTACAAGACTGCGGATAGGGTCTAGTTGTACACTACACACCATTCCTCGAGTTTTAGATTCTCTAATTGTATTTAACAGTTGTCTTGATACTGCTTTCTTACTACGTAAATCATACAATAATGTTACTAACTGTTTACTCATTGCTTTCTTGAGTATAACAGGATATTTATGATTCTTAATCATAGTTGTACGTACATTATAGTATTCAAGTTCTGTAACTAATCGTGGAGTTTTCTTGAATAGAGGTAAATACTTATTCGTATTATCTAGTCTATGGTCTATTACCCATGTTTCGTATGGTGATAATATATTATCAGCTATTCCTTGGTCAATATCATATTCTACAATAATAGGACAGTATATCTCTAGCAATTGACCTTTGTTGATAAAATCTGTAATTATCTTATCTTTAGTAAACTTATCTGCTTGTTTAATCTTATTCATTAAACCTTCTGGAATCCTATTACGATATACAGATAATACTTCAGGAACTGTAGCTGATAATCCTAGCTTATAGCAGTCTATCTTTAACACTTCTTGATATTTATCTGATATACATTCTTCTACTTCATCATAAATAATGAATTTAGGTGTTCCTTTAGGTTTTGATTGATAGCAATGAAACTGAAAATCAACCAATGATAAGATATCATTTCCTGTAATCTCTTTGAACTTAGGTAGTTCATCAGTCCAGTAAGTATGTTTACGAGCAGTAGTTTCTGCTAATATCCATACTGTATCTCCTTTGTTGATTTTACCATCCTCTAGCAGTAACAGTATAGCTTTTAATGATAGGAAAGACTTACCAAATCCTGTAGCTACTAACATAGTGCCCTTGTAATGGTTATCTTTCCATATCATTAAAAACTCCTGTTGCAGAGAATTTAGTTTCTCTAATCTATTCATAAATAACTTCAAATGATGGTGAGATAAATGCAACATTATCATCATCAAAACTTAAACCATTATTATCTATCATTTGACCATAAGCAATGGAAACTGATAATGGATAATTATCATCTCTTTGAATAATAAGATAATCACCATCTTCATAAGTTTTACTAAATTGATAGACTTCAAATGTTAAACTAACTGTTACATTAATTCTCTTTCTAATAGCTTTTAATGCGTTAATACCACTATCAATACCATTATCTACATCAGTAACTGTATGACCTAACTCATTAGCTAACCAATCTATTGCTTGTGCAATTAATGGTGCGCTTGTTTCAGTGTGATGAAATGATGGTCTGAATGTTAATTCACCATTCTCTGTGTAACATGCTAAACAACTATACTTAAATCCTAACTCTTTAAGATTCTTAGCTTGTTCTTGCGATACGAAATAATCTTTTAGTTCTTTCATTGTTTTTAATTTTTACCAAATTTACTAATCTTTAACAATTGAGGGTCAATAGTAATACCCAATTCTTTCAATCGCAGTACAGCATCATCTACTGTGTCAGTAGTAATGATGATACGAGTTGTTGTTTGAGGATGTTTTATCTCAAATCTGTTTTTTTCTGTCATTTGTTTTGTTTGTTTAGAATAGTGTTAACTCTTTACTCATTTGTACTGCATTGATTAACTTATTAGCTTCGTAAATATAATAAGAATAATCAATATTGTAATTATCACTGTCATAATAATGATTAAATATAGTAACTAATCTATACTTAAACTTATTACCATTTCGTAGTGGAGCATTTACATGAGCTACTTTACCATCACTATAATGTTTCATCATTACACTACCATTAGTAGATATAAAGAATCTTACAGTTTTAGATAGTTTTCTATCATGTATATACCTTGACTTAACTCCTCTTAACTCATACCATGAATTAGATTTAGCTCTTACACCAATACAGAAATCATGTATATCTGTATGATTAGTAATAGTATCTTCTACTGGTATGCCATGTAATAAATACTGACTTACTGCTAATGGTACAATAGATTGTGATGAGTTTTTGTGTAGTGGTATGTTCTTGTATTCAAATGTACCTTTATACTTATACTCATTGTTAGTAGTTACTGATATATAGTTATTGACATCTCTAATAAAGAAAGATTTGTATTCTACATACTCTAATTCTAACTTAGTTATTATTTCCCATTCTTTACATATCTTGTAATACTCATCTATTGCACTTCTATGCAACTTAACAGTAACACCATCTGTATTAGCTTGAATAATTGTACTAATCTTACTTAGTCTTTCAACTAACATAGCTAACATTAACTGTCCATTGATTGTAACTGTAAATGTAACTTGTGGGTCATACATCCATGAATATTGGTCCATTGTTTTACCATAAGTAGCATTAGCTGCTAACTTATATCCATCAACAATAACTTTATTCTGTTCTTTCTTTGGTTTCTTTTTCTCTAACAATCTAACATTCACAATGTTATCTCGTAGTATGTTAATAAAAGACTCATCAAGATGTTCAGGATATAAGTTATTACTAATCATTATACTAGGATACATTGATGCTACATCACAATCCATAATCATATAATCATCATCAGATTTGATTGTAGTATTTAACATTGAACCATGAATACCACCAGCAGCAAATGTATATTTAATATTATTGTAATTAACACTAAATAATGGTGTATCACTACCAGGAATTACATAGCCTTCCTTAAATGTATTCAATGCTTCGTTAAATTCCTTGCATTCAAATGCAATGTATGGAAATATGATGTCTTTAATCTCAATACGATGTCTTGGAGTTCGTAACTTATTTATACTTTTTTTGTTACTATTTGTAAACTTACAGAATAACTCTAACAATAACTCTGAACCTATACTGGAATCAGATGAGTTCATAAAATCTATACCATAACTAACACTTAACTCTTTTCGTAACTCTATTTGAGGTTTGCATAGTTCATACAATCTCTTTGTTGCTATACAATCATTTAGATTATAGCTTAATATTGCATTAGTGTCTGTTGTTACAGGCATATCTTCAATATTAATCATTCTCATTCCAAACTCACACCACTTCAAACTAGTTCTCCTATTCTTATTGTTGTAATGATTTACTAAATATAAATCTAAATGTTTAATGAATAGAGTATAATAGTGATTCCTCTCATTCTTAATATGAAAATCAGCTCTTCTCCATATTTCTTGTGGTGTTCTACATAATCCTAGATAAATATCCTGAATGATTTGTCCATCAAATGCAATACAATTATATCCTATTAATCCTTTAACTCTAGTGTTTAAGAAAGTAATTAGATTCTTGATATAATCATCTTGATTGGAATGAAATACAACTGTATCATCAGTATCTCTATCTAGGAATGTAGCAGTGAATAAGTTTGGAAGAGTTTCTAAGTCATAGACATAAACTCTTTTACTCATTCTTTCTTTAATTTAGATTTAAATTTTGGTTTTGGTAATGGTTTATCTAATCCTATACCTTCACATTGTGGACATACTATCACCTTTGTATATGTCTTAACACTTCCAGTACCATCACAAGCGGTACAAATAATCTTTTTCATCTCTTTTTGATTGCAATATAGTTATTAATAATGAAAGGAGCAACATATTTCAGTTGCTCCTACTTAAAACCACTAAAAACGCACTACATTTATCTCTT
>Ga0181356_1001478_pt1 | contig 10181 bp, 14 predicted proteins | sample Fa13VDMM110SN_FD_130104 | JGI IMG/M metagenome (GOLD analysis project Ga0181356, IMG submission 130104) | Freshwater viral communities from Lake Michigan, USA - Fa13.VD.MM110.S.N | ecosystem: Environmental > Aquatic > Freshwater > Lake | place: USA: Michigan | collected 2013-09-24 | reverse complement strand
GGTCTTCACCTAGTGCTTTATTTAATTCATCCATATGTGTTGGTTTTGTTTATAATTTAATATAAGAAATAAACTTCAAAAATTTATAATGCTAAAAAACTTTTTTCTCACTATATAGCTAAATAGCTTATTTATTTTTGTTGTTTTTATTATCATATTTATTTTTATTTTCTTGAGCTATCTGAAGTTGTTTATCAGCTATATCTCTTTGAGCTTGAATCTTTTCTCTTTCAATCTGAGACTTCTGAGATTCAATAGACATTCTATTTACTTCCTTTTCTCTCTGTAAATCAGTTTGTTGCTGATATTGTTCAGAAGATCTAATCTCTTTCATTTGATCTGCATAATCTGACATCTCATTTTTATTTACATCAGCCATAGATCCATAACCAGCTGCTCTAATTTCTGCAACTAAGATATCTCTTTGTCTATCTTTCTCTTTCTCAGCAGCTTGAGAATCAATTTTCATTTGCTCAATCTCCTGTTGTTTTTGAAGTTGTTGTTCTTGCATTTGCTGCTGATTCTGCATTTCTTGTTGCTTCATCTGCTGTTGTTTTTGATCAGAAGCTTTCAGAACTGTATTTACTTCAGCAATAGAATCTGCTTGAACAATTTTACCAAGATCATAAATACTAGCACCAGTAGTATTATTTTGAATAGACATTTGTTTTAATTGTTCAAGAATAGCTCTATGGTTTGCAGTAGTAGAACAGAATATATTTAAATCTCTCATTAAAAGATCTGTACCATTAATTTCAAAATTAACTTTTTCATCAGCCGCTGTAATATAAGTTAATCTTGTAGATGGTTTAGTAGAATTATAATACTGAGCTAAGTCAGTTCTCATTTGATGTACTCTTGGCATTAAGTAGTCACAGTGCTGAATAAAGAATACTTCTGTTTGAGCATATGATGCACTTATTGCTTGCTCCACTCCAGTAGCTGTTGTCTGAGATAATTGCTGCCCCATTCTTTGAGGATTTACCCCTATAACCTCATACGCCTGTTGTTTAAAGTAATTGGCTAATTGTATCCTAGACATTAATCTATTTGTTTGTTCTAGATCTAGTTTTTGGAAATGGTTAAAGTTTAATGCATTCTCAGTATTTGTAATAGATGTATCTAAAGGTAACATCTGAAAATTCTTCATGGCTACATATGCCTTAGCATAGTTTCCTTTACCCCAGTCTTCACCAAGTGAATGTTTAGGTAAAGCATTTTGATCTAAAAGAATTACTGTACCAAGTTCATCTACTAAGATATCTGCTATCTGATTGTTTACAATGTTGTATCCAATCTGATATGGCTTCATTAAGTCAATAAGTGCTGTAGACTTAGTATTTCTATCAGAGAATACAGATCCTTCTACAGGAAGTTTACAACCATATAAACTTTGATCTCCTTTAAACTGAAACTTTAATGGTCCAATTTTATTTTTTTGAATACCAATATAGATAGGTGAAAATCCGCCAGGATTATTCATACCCCAAAATGAAGGAATGTTTGGTCCAATTTTTATACCACCCCAAACTTCATTAATCCAGATCCAATCTATATGTTCACCAAAGAGTAAATTATCTCTTGTTTTATTTTTAAATAATCTAGTATCATACATTGGTTTATCAATAACTTTATAATCTTCAGTAACTATTTCATTAGTTACTTCACCATTCTCAGTTATTTTAGTCAAATGCCCAACTTTTCTTTGAGACTTCCAATATGCTTGTGTTACTCTAAGTAAGTATGCAGTACCTTGATCAAAGTAATCTTCTCCTTGTGATAATATTTGATTTATAATATCACCGCCATCCATAATAGAATTGGCTCTAGCAGTAGTATATTGTCTATATGCAAGAGATGGCATATTGACATTCCATTCATGTGATTTAGTTCCATCATAATATGTACCATCATTTTGATATCCTCCAACAATATAACCACCAGATCTAATTGGATAAATAGCTTCACAAGCTTTTAACTGTTCTTCAGTCATGATGTAACCATACTTGTCTATTACATCTGATACAGTTAACATATCTATTTTACCTACCCAGTTACCTTGAGAAATATATCTTACATCTGGAGATTTATGATAGAAAGTAACTACTGGATTCCAAAGTTCTACTTCATAATCATCTTCCATCATATGAAAATGCCAGAACTCTCTATCAGTAATAAGCATATCTCTAAATGCTCTTTCCTCTAATTCTTCTATTCTAAATCTTTCTACATCTACTTTATGTTGATGTGAAGCCCATTGTTCAACAAGAGATCTATAATCTTTTTTAAAAAAGCTTTCAATTTCAGGAAGAGTTTTTAATTGTTCTGGATTTAATTGTTGTTGAGCTTCTTCAGATTTTGGATCTAACCCTTGTTCTAGTAATGCTGCTGAGATTTTTACTTGTGCTTGAGAAAGAAGAGTTTCTTCCAACATCTTTCTCTTTTGTTCCATCATCTCATTATAAGAATACTCATCAACAGTTTTATATGTAAGCTTGGTAGATCTTTTAGCAAATTCAGCTACTAAGACATTAATAACATTTGGAATAATAGGATAAAACTTTAATTCTAATGCTGTTGCTTCTTCTCTTGTAAGTAATTCTACAATGTCTTTATATTCATTATTTTCTTCAATTATATAATCTGATCTATCAATAATACCTTTTGCAAGTTTGTAATTTTTCATTAACCTTCTTGCATTTCTTCTAATTTGTTTAAGACCATTCCATTCTAACCAGTCTAAATTCCAGGCAGCCCATTCTTCATCTTTATCTACTTTAGATAAAAACTGTAAAGGTTGGGTAATACTACCCATCCTGTTTTGCTCAACCTTAGCACCTTTCTTTAACTGTAATGCGTTATATACTTGCATAGTTATTTTATATTTTTAAATGGTGATTTTTTAAATACATTACCATTTGTTAATCTACCATTGTTACCTATATGCCTAAATGGACTACTATTTAATTTAAACAAATTTTCTGACTTTTGCAAGTTTTTAGCAGCATCATCCATAATCATTCTTTTAGCATATCCTCTATTTGATTGCTGAACTCTCATAAATGCAACTAATGCTGTAAATGCTACAAGTCTATCCACGTTAACTCCATCTGCATATTCTTGCATCTCTTTGATTAACATAGGATCTGGAATTCTTTCTATTCCATATTTTGTTCTTACAATTGTACCATCAGGTTTTGTTTCTGTATCTAGTTCTTCTTTACAATACTCTATTACATAACTTAATAAGTGAGCCTTAAATAAACTACCAGTATTTCTCCATCCATATTCCTGATAAACATTTGTATTTGAACCAAGATCTTTTAAAAACATGATTTGACTTTTGGGTACAAGATATCTTTGTTTCTTTCTAGATATCATATACTGTATAAATAATGACACGTTACTTTCTATAAGTGCCCATGCATTATACCATTCTATTATTAGTTCTAATCTTTGGTGAGTTTTATTAATATCATCAAATCTTCCGCACCAAGCAGCTACTATTTTATCTTGTTCTATATATGTTTCTGTTTCAGGACCTGAATGCTTTGTTACTTGAACTGGAGCTTTCATTACATATATGGAACACAGTGATTCTGAGGTAGTTGTCTTTCCCTCTGACACAGGGTCAATAGATGCATAGTACTGACCAAAAGTTGGATCCTTAATTGGTCTTTCCCATACAACAAGAGTTCCTGTTTTATCTTCTAACTTTTTAGATACAGGGAATTGCATAATGGGTAACTTATTAGTTTCCTTTACTGCAGGTTTTCCATTCTCATCATAATATATATCTAGAAATTCATATGCATATTCTTTCTCATCTATTCTTCTCTGCTGTGCTGTAACAAGATGTGGTGGGAATACAGATACTGATCTATGTGCAAATGCTTCTTCAATATTTCTAGGATGCTGAGATATCCTTAACTGGTAATCTTCCGGAGATAATTCTTTCTTCCATTTTTCAAATTGATCTTCTAAAGCAACTAATGCATCTTCTACAAGTGAATTACCGTATTTATCTATATGTGGTGGCATAGACCATTGTTCAGGAATAAACAAACCTGAGAGACCTTCTGTTCCATTTTTATCAATAAGATTTGTTTCTACTGCATAGATATCTTTAGATGTAGGATTTAGGATCATATCCTTCAAAGGATTGCACTGAGATAAATCCCCCACTGAACCCGCAGCTATAAACATACCCGTAGTAATTAAACCAGATCTCATTGCTGGTCTCATATATTCATATGTCTGATCCATTTTAGGAGCAATACCCGCTTCCTCATGGAAGAAGAACTTTACCGGACCCCCTACACCATTTGTAGGATCTTTCTCAAATGACATGCCTTGCATTGTTCCTTTAAGACCAACCTCATTCTTTCTATCTCCTTTTCTAACTTCTATCTTCTGCTGCCACATCATTACCTTGTGTGGAGTCATTGGTCTATACCATGCAGTATGCTCATTTAGGAATGCAGCATATTCATCTAAGAACTTCCATGAGCCTTTCTCATTTATATAGTCTTTAAGACTTGCTCCTATCTTTAATGTAACCCCAGACTCAAACCAGATTTGATTTAAAAGCTTAGCCATATGAAAGTAAGAAGAAGCTATCTGACGTTTTTTAAGAATAGCTACATGCTTAAAGTTGAGCTCTGCCAATAGTTCATAGAGGGCCATGTGATACTGTGCATCCCGTATTTTGGCAAAGTCAAAAATTTGCTGTTCTTTATCAAATATTGGTAGGAAATTAAGCCACATGTAATAGTCTCTAGTAAGGTACCATATGTTGTCTCCTGATTTATAGATAACTCCTCTTCTACATCTGAGTTTTTGTTCATCCCAGTAATTGATAAAATCTTTGGATTTAAATGGAGAGTCGCAGTAATATCCATTTTCTCTGAATTTTCTTGATTCAGAATTAAACAATAAGCTAGTTTCATCAAAGTTATATTTACCTGGTTCTTTAAATAAATCTCTTAAAAACTTGGCAAACTCTTCTCTTGAAGAAAAGTCTGTAACAGTCCAAGTTCCATTATCATAGGTTGGTATGTTCTCAAATATCTCCATTACTGATCATATGCCATTCCAATACCACCTCTTACTCTACTAGATTGTTCTTCTTGTAGATCTTTATATGCACCCTTAAATGATGCTCTAATTGCTTCATAGTTTTTAGCAGCATTTACTAAAGCTGTAATATTGCCATCGCGCCCGTGTGTGATAGGTGTAGTCTCCATGTATCTACCTAATCTATCTAACATGGATGCAATTCCTTTATATGCTCTGGATGTAGGAGTTTCAAACATTCTTTGGCAAAACTGCAATGCTATGTATATATCTTCATCTTCAGTAGAAAAGTCTGCTTCTATTTGATCTAGAATTAAAGACTCTTTATCTAAATCCGGAGTATAGAAGAATGGATTTAAATCAGGATTAGGACATGTCATGTAAAATAAGTACTGATATATCTTGATATAATTATCAGGATAGTTATCCATAACTACCTTAAGAGCCTTTAGGGTATAGCAATGTTCTGTGGGAATTACTTTACCATTCTGTATGTCAAATAGTTTTACAATCATTTCTTTTTAATTTTGTTTCTATTATCATGTAAGTAGTGCATAATTGCAATTACCTCATCTTTTAAATATGGTATTTCCATTTGTATTACATCTTTAACAATTGGGTCTCCATTATCATCATAACTAGTTAAAGGATATCCATGTTTATCTAAACTTTCTGTTTCAAATACTATGTGATGGATAAATATTTTTCCTGGTTGTAATTTAGGATTATGCTTTAGTATCATATACATATAGATGCTTAACTGCAAACAGTAGTGATTAAAATTACAATCATCTAAACTAGATACAGGAGAGAGCATTTTCTCAGATACCCCCTCCCAATCTTTGTAAGATTCAGTCTTAATCTCTTTATTAGTTTTATAGTCAATAATGTTTACTTTACCATTAACTACTTCTACGAGATCTGACTGACCACAGATGCCTGCTGATTTAAGATAAACCATATGCTCTGGATACACGCCTGGTTCTAGTTTTTGTGATGGAGCTAACTTAATACCGTCATTTAAATCTGTTGGTTTAAACACAGGTACAGTTACACCTTCCCTTTCTATTGAAGCTAAAGCACATAAGTCAGCTTCTCTTTGGTTGTGATAAAAGGTACCAAGAGACATTGCTCTTTCTGATTCAGCATTCCAAATAGATACAATCTCTTTTGGATTATAGCCGTACCACTTAGATCTTTTATTCTTACAAACCTTCTTTGCTACTTTCTCAGCATCAAAGGGTATCTTAAAATGTGATACCAAAGTTGTTACACTTATCCAATTAATTTCTGAGCCATCATTGCTTTTATAGCTATGATCTTTGGCATTGAATACTATACTCATAGTTTTTCTAATTCGTCTTCTTGTTCTTCAGTAATTAAAGCGTCCCATTTACCTAATGGACATGATGCTGATAGAGATCTAGTTTTAAAAGCAAGAGAGCAACCGCATTCATTACAGCATGGAGCTGTACCTTTTACTGCACACTTCTTACCTTTTTCTGGACACTCATCACAGATGTCATATCTGAGTCTTGAGATTTCTTCTACAGTTTCATCTCTAATAACTGAGTTTTTAATTCCCTCAAATATTTGAGATCTGTTTTGCCAAATAAGATTAAGTACGTTTTTCATTATTTTTGGTTTTAAAAAAATTAGTTTTTTTATCTTTTTCCTTTAGAATTTTTTCTTGAAGTTTTATTAGATTATCTAATTTAATTTCCATTGCTTTTTTATTATGGTAAGCCTTAAATGTTGAAGTATCATGACCATCTAAAACTTTACGTAATTTATCTATTCCTTTTTTTACAATCATTGGTTTTGCAGTTATATGACCTAAACCATCTATGTTTATTCTTGGATAAGATAAATCTGTAAGTAAATTTCTTACGTTTTTATAATAAAATTCAATTATACTTTCAACTAAATTCTCTTCATGTGAATTTTCTTCAGCAAATTCTTTATAAAATTTATTAGCCTTTTTAGGATTCATTGCTTAAAAACTTGTAATCTAAAAGTATCATACCTTCTGTTTGTATTTTTAAATTTGGATTAATTAAAATTTGCTTTTTATTATCAGCATCTTTTATAACTAATCCAGTTTTCTCAGCTTTATTAATACAGTTCCTTACAGTTTGTGCTGATTTAAATATTGGATCTTCTTCTGAAGATGCGTCATAGCAAAAATTAGTAAGTTCAATAGGTTGATTAAAACTTAAAAGAGTCAAGCAATTAAGATCAGATTCACTCATTGTTATACGATTAATATAACAATGAGCTAGTATCTGAAATTTTACAACCTCCCACTTAGGCATTTTTACACGCTTCTGTACTTGGTTTACTAATGCCATGATTAACCTCTTTTAAGTTTTCTTTTACCCTGTTCTGGTATATTAGGATTATTATCAATATCATGATCTGAACCCATATCTTCATCATCATCCTCTTCTTGTGAAGGATTCATCATCATTGCATACTGATATTGAATATTTGATCTTTTAAATCTTGTTTCATCAATTTCTAATAACAATTTTTCATAATCTAATTGAGCTCTAAGGTATGGCATTGACTCTCTATAAAACTCAAGCATTTTTTCTTTTTGCTCTGCTAATTGTTCTGGGGTCATTTCCATTTCTGGTTGTTGATTTTTTGTTTCCATAAGACATTAATTTATATTAGTTTACACAAATATATATAAAATAAGTTTAAATAAAACAAGTTTAAATAAAAAATCCAGGTATAGTATATACCTGGATTACATTACTTAGAGAAGAGTAATTTATTTTTTCTTCATTTTTATCATGCCACCTTTTTTCATTTTACTTTTAATGGCACCTCCATTTTTTTCATATGACTTTCTTACAAGATCTTCATATGATAATTTTTTAGGTGTTGTAGTTCTTTTTTTAATAGCGTCATTTAATGCCTTTTTTGCATTTTGCCCATCCACATTAAGGAAGTCTAATTTTTTACCAGATTCCAATCTAGCAATTTGATACTCACTTAAAGGCTTTCCATTTCTTGGATCTATTTTAGGAATTTCTTTTTTTAGTTTTGAAACGTCTTGCATAACATTTTTAACTGTTTTTACAATTTTGCCTGACTGTGCTTTAGACAATTTTTTGTTTATCTTTTTCATGATTAACGATTTTTTATTGTAAGATTCAATATAGTTAGTAAATAAAAGTTTCTTGAGATATCCATTTCAAATGTGAAGAAGTCTAATGATGATAGTCTAAGTCTAATCATTATCTTATCCCATTGCTTAGCAGATGATTTCCAAGAGTTTCTAAATTTCATATTATAGGTTTTTTAACATTTCTATTACTTTAGGATCTGGATACATATCACTCTTATCTTTTCTTACAGAGTTATGTGTATAGATTCCAGGTACTCCTTTAAATGCTTCTTTATCAATTGCCCAGATTTCTGATCTATAAGTTTTAGGAATATCATAGGTCTCACATAAATACTCTACTAGTTGTCTTAAAGATTCTATCTGTGCATCTGAATATTTGTACCAATATTTGGTACCTTTAAATGGTGTCTCTAGTGTTGTAACATTCTCAGGTTTAACTACACCATTTATATAGTTATAGTATTTACCATTGCGGAGTTTTAATGGACCCCAGTTACATACTTCTATACCTACAGAAAGTTTATTAAGGTTCTGATACTTTGCACCATTCTTAGTAAAATCTTCTGAATCTATTCCCAAGTGCCATGCCCAGTGTTTAGATGAAAAACATTGTACAATATCTCCATTCTCTCCAATAACAAATGCAGTTGCTATTCTTGTATCATTACTGTTCCAGTACCGTGATACAGCTACTGCATTACCCCCACCTGCTGTATGATGCAGATAGATTTGTGTCTTCTTAGATTCTTCAGCAAAAAACTGATCTGAGTCTAACCTTGCTTGAACAATCTTATTAATATCTAGTTTCATTAGTTCTTGATGTCTTTGTAAGTATCAGATACGTCTTTTAAACCTTTTCTTAGTTTCTTTACAGTGTCACAAGTTTTTCTAAGTACATTGTTTCCTGTAATGTCAAACCAGTTTTCATTAATTGAAGCTAGTTCTATAATTGAGAATATACCAAGTAGAATATTTGTAAATATTGCCGGTACTATTATAACAAAATCAAAGTTTAAAAACTTTAGTAATCCATTAATAAATGGAGTTAATGCATAATAGTCTAATGGAAATACTACACCGGCTGTAATATAATATCCTAGAGATTTGTATATATAACCTTGTCTAAGGATTCTAGATTTAAATACATCTCTGTATTTTCTTTTAGACTCTTTAGCAATTTTTCTAAGTGAAATTAATTTAACTACAGTATCTACAAAGATTATAAACATTAAAACTATAGCCATAATTTCAATAGGTGCAAAGAAAGATGAGATTGCCAAGATTCCCAAAGTTATTTTTGTTTTCATATTGTAGGTATTTGAGCTTTAATCAGACGGTATATAATATATAATATAATGATTATTAACCATATACCACCCAACCATGCTAGGAAATTAACCCAACCGGGGATGTATTTTATCTTTTGTGGCTTTTGAGTTTTTGTTACAAGTTTGGTTTTGTAAATAGTATTGCCTCTTACAGTTCTGTAGATAGTATCTACTCGGGCAATTACTTTATATTTGTTATCTCTTACTCTTGATTGTAGTTTGATAATAGTTCCATCTTTTTCAGCAAGTCTAGAAGCATATACATTACCTAGTGAATCACAGAATAATGTGTCTTCTATATATACAGTTTCTCCAGGAATATTAATTGTAGTATCTCTAATTTGAGTTATAAATACTGTACTATCTTTTTGTGTACATAGTGGGCAGTATTTCTCAAGTCTTCTTTCTAATGAACAAGAAGTGATAAATGCTAGTAATAAAGAAAGTATAATTAAGTTTTTCATACTATTTAAATATTTTCAATAACAATTTGTGTACCCCTAATAGTAGATCCACTTGCTGTTAAAACAATTGGATTTTGTGGTTTAGATATTTGAATCAATGTACTCATTTGAATTAGTATATTTTATTTTATAACTTATCTACTTACTTCTTCCCAGTCTAATGAAACATATGCT
>Ga0181356_1001477_pt1 | contig 10187 bp, 11 predicted proteins | sample Fa13VDMM110SN_FD_130104 | JGI IMG/M metagenome (GOLD analysis project Ga0181356, IMG submission 130104) | Freshwater viral communities from Lake Michigan, USA - Fa13.VD.MM110.S.N | ecosystem: Environmental > Aquatic > Freshwater > Lake | place: USA: Michigan | collected 2013-09-24 | reverse complement strand
CGCTGCCCATCGAGGCCGACGACCTCGTCCCCTTCATCTACGCGATGAAGGCGGCGCGCTCCGAGCGGGAGGAAGGCTGCGGCGACCTTCCGCTGAAGGAAGAGGGGGGCAAAGTTCGCAACCATCACCCCACGGTGAAGCCCGTCGCCGTCATGCGGCACCTTGCCCGACTTTGCTGCCGCAAGGGCGGCGTCGTGCTTGACCCCTTCATGGGGTCGGGGTCTACGGGCATCGCCGCCGTGAAGGAAGGGATGCGCTTCGTCGGCATCGAGATGAGCGAAGACTACCTGGGCATCGCCCGTGCGCGCATCGAAGCCGCCCAGGGCGGCGGGTTCGCGAAGACCGCCCCGCCGCCGCTCACCGTCTTCCACACCGCATACGCCGCTTCGTCGTTGACGACTGACAACGGCGTGGCTATGACTTCTGTTCCACCAACACGCAAGGAGGCACCCGTCGTGTTCATCAAAGCAGTCGAGAGCAACGTCAAGAAGGGCGCGAAGGTCGAACTGACCCAGCGCACGCTCATCATCGGCCCCAACGGGTCGGGGAAGAGCAGCATCGTCAACGCCGTCGAACTCGCCCTCACGGGGCGCGCATCCGATGTGGTCGGGCGCGTCGAGGTGGCGAAGGGCATCGACCTTCTCGCCCTGGCCCCCGCCGACGCGGAGGCTCTGTGGAGCCGCGCTACCCTCTCCGATGGTCGCACCGTCGAGTGGCGGTGTGAGCGCAACACGAAGACGGGCGGGGCGCGGGAGGCCACGCACACGCTCCCCAGCGACGTGAAGCCCACCTTCCCGGTGCGTGCGGTGCGCGAAGCCCTCGCAGGCTCCCCCGCTACGGTTCGGGCATGGCTCGTCGGGCGCATCGGTTCAGCGGTGAGTGAAGCCGCCATCACCGGGATGCTGCCCGAAGACCTGCACGCGGCCTACGCCGACCTCACCAAGCCCCTCTTCGGCTACCCTGCCCAGGTGCTCCTGGACGCTCGCGAGGCCGCTGGGAAGCAAGCCCGCAACGCCGGGGCCGACGCGAAGGCGGCGAACGCGCTCGCGGAGAGCACGGGCGCGGGGCTGGCGATGGAGCCAAGCGACGACGAAGTGGAGCGTGCGCGCCAGCGTGTCCGCGAAGCGGCGGTGCTCGCGTCAGAGAGCGTGAAGGCTCGCGTGTTCCACGACCTCCCTGCGCTCCGCGCCGACGCCGAGCGCAAGGTCATGGCGTACTCCACGCTGAACGACGAGTTCACCCGCCTCACCGTCGAGGACAACCAGGTCATCACGCGGCCCAACGTCGAGGTGGCGCGCACCCGTGACGCGCTCACCCGTGTCCTCACGTTCCACGGCCAGCATCGTGCGGAGGAGTGCCTGGTCTGCGCGTCCCCCATCCGCTACGGCACGCACGACGCGATGCTTCAGCGGGCCGAAGCCCTCGCAGCGGCGGCGACCAAGGACGTGGCGGTGATGGAAACCCAGGGGCAGTTGGAGCGGGTGAAGGCCGCGCTCCCCGAAGCCCTGCGGGTCGCCCAGGACGCCGTGGCGCGCTTCCGCGCTGCGGAGGTGGCGATGGCCGAAGCCGATGCGCGGCCCGCGACGAACCCCGACCCTCACGGGATGCTCCGCGCTGCGGAGGAGCAGATTCGCGCCCTGGAGAGCGCACGCGCTGCGTGGCAGAACGTCCGCGCCGCGAAACTCCGCGCCCGCGACCTCTCTGCGCGCCAGCGGCTCTACTCCGACCTGCACGCCGCCATCGAGGACGCCATCGGGGCGGTGCTGGAGCGTGCGCGCCGCGACTTCGTCGCGAAGGTGCAATCCTACCTCCCCAGCGAAGACGCCTTCGACCTCGTCCTCACGGCGAACGGCAAGGACGTGTGTCAGTTCGGGTTCAGCCGCGACGGTGCGCTGCACACCGCCCTCTCCGGGGCCGAGTGGGCGCGGCTCACGCTGGCCTTGGCGGCTGCGGTGTCGAGCGGGGACGAGGCCGATGTGGCGGTGCTGACGCCCGAAGACCGTGCCTTCGACGCGGACACGCTCCGCGCCGTCATGGTCGGCATGAGCAACGCCCCCGGCCAGGTCATCCTCTGCTCCCCGGTCGCTCCGGCGGGGCGCACGCCGAAGGGGTGGACGGTCATCGACCTCACGGCCCCCGTCGAGGCGAAGCCCGCGAAGGCTGCGAAGGCGAAGAAGAGCGACGGGTTGGGCGCGCTGACGCTGGGGGGCACCCCGGACGGTGACGACGTGAACCTGGACGAGTTCTTCGGCACCCCCGGCGAGGCCAAGTAGTTATAGTTATGGCGTGAAGCGTACTCGCGCCATCTTCCGTGCCCTCGCCAGCGTCACCGCAGCCCATGCTCCTGGGCTGCGGTTTCGCTTGTCCGAAGGCGACCCCGCCGACTTCCCGAAGGCGCGGAACTTCGCGATGTGCGGGCTGCTCGCAGACAACGAGGCCAACGTCATCGTCGCGCCGAAGATGGAGAGCGAACCGGATGCCGTCATCCACGCGCTGCTCCGGCATGAGATTGCCCACGGCATCCTCCTCTTCCACGGCAACGAAAACCACTCCGAGCGGGACGCCGACGCGCTCGCAGAGGCCGTGTGGGGCGACCGCTTGAACTACGATGCCCGCGACGTGCAGACGCTCGCCCCCGGCAAGCATCCTCGCCCCAGGCACCTCCACCGATGACCTATGACCGTCACCTGGCCGAGAAGGGGCTACTCCCCAACACGCGGAAGACCTACGGGAACCTTGCCCTCCAGGCTGGCGATGACCCCGTCGCGTGGCTGAAGACCCTGGTCGCGGAACGCCGCCCGATGGGCACGCTGGCCCCGGCCCGCGCTGCCGTGCGGCACCGCCTGGAGAGCGAGGGGATGAGCGAGGCCGACGTGCGCGCCGCCTTACCGCGCATCCGTGGCCGCAAGGGGAAGACCCGCGAAGCCCTCTCCCCCGACGACCTCGCTGCCTACTACGAGGCCGTCGAGGTCGAGGCCCGCGAACCCATCCGCACCATCCTGCTGCTGCTCCCCCGAAGCGGGCTGCGCGTCAGCGAGGCGTGTCGGCTCCGGCGCGAAGAGGTCATCGAGCGCAGCGGGCGGCTGGTGCTGCGCTTCCGGGGCAAGGGCGACAAGGAGCGCGTCGTGCCGCTGGGTACGGCGGGCACCGCTCTGCTTCGCACCTTCATGGAGAGCGAGGTCGCCGGGGCCGACTACCTCTTCCCAGGGCGCGGTGGCCCCATCACGGACGCCGCCGTGCGCCGCGTGACGCGCCTCATCCGCGAGAACCACGGCATCGCCGCTGACCTCTCGCCGCACGTCCTCCGGCACACCTACGCCACCGCGCTGCTGGCCGAGGGTGTCGATGTGCGCTCGCTCCAGGCGTTGCTGGGGCACGAATCGGCGTCCACGACGATGCGCTACTTGCACCCGTCTACCGATGACCTGGCGCGCACCGTGGACAAGTTGGGGGGACTGTGACCGACGCTGACGCGCTGCGGAAGGCGCAACTGTTGAAGACGCTGGTGGAGCGGGGCGCGACCGAAGGGGAGCGGGCCGCTGCGAAGAACGTGCTGGAAGGGCTGCTCACCAAGTATCCCAACGTGCGGGCGCAACTGGACGCCGCATCGGCTCCCGGTGCTGCGCCGCCGCCACCGCCGCCGTGGGGCGGCACCTGGGGTGCGGCACCGCCGCCCCCGCCGGGGGCACGCCCCGGTGGGTTCCGACCCAGCGGGAAGGCCGAGCCACCGAAGCCAGCGCAGCAAGCAGGGAGCGGATTCATGGGCAGCGTGTGGGACTTCATCCAGGGGGCAGCGGCCAGCGTGCGTGAGGGCATGACGCTCCGCGAGCGCGTCAAGGACGTGACGGCGGTGGACACGATGGTCAACACTCGCACCTTCACCATGCGCGTGAGCATCCCCGTGCGCGACCTGGAAGAGTTGCTAGATGCGGTCGGGCCGGAGCAGGACGAGGCCATCGCGACCATCCTGGCGAGCCTGGTGCGTGAGGAGTTCTTGACCGTGCTCGCGTCGATGGACACCGAGGACGACGACGGGTAGACCGGAAACTCCGGTGGCATGGTACGCCTTGCCCATGACCGACAACAATGCCATCGCCATGCCCCCGCCGTCCTTCGCGACGGTTGCTCCGCAGCCTTCGGCGCATGTTGCAGCGGCCCCGCCGCCGCCCCCGCCGCCTCCAGCGGACGACGGGGTGAGCACCGCCGGATGGCTCCGCGAGATGCGCGAGATGCGCCGCGAGCAGGCGAAGGAGCGCGAGCATCAAACCGACGCCTTCGTCGCCGCGATGGATAGGCTGGGAAGCCGCGTAGACGCGAACATCGGGGAGATGCGCGTCGAGTTGCGCCGCCACCTCAACGTCCTGGTGACGACGTTCGTCGTGTCGCTCGTCGTCCTGGCGAGCCTTGCGGGCGCGACGGTCTACGTCAAGGGTTTCGGCGTGACGGCTTCTTCGGCTTCGGCTCCGGCTCCGGCAGCGGTTCCGGCGTCGGCTCCGACTTCGGTTCAGCCGGGAGAGCCACCGCAGCCTTGACCATCGCGTAGGACACGACGAGCGTGGCGGGGATGCTCCAAAGGTAGGCGCGGGCCGCGCTGCCATCGGGGTGTGCGAGGTCGAGGTCGCGGACACCCGTGAGGACGAGGTTGTCGGGGAGGAGGCGGTCGCGCTCCAGCCCATCGGCTGCGAGGGTGCGGTGCGTGTCGCCGGAACGGATGGTGATGAGTACGGGCATACGACGCCCCTAACGCGAAGGCCGCGCCCCCGAAGGAGCGCGGCCCTGCTTCATCGTCCAGGGGACGATTAGACGTTGCGACCGTAGTAGAACGAAACCTTGTCACCGCTCGCCAGGGCGAAGGCGATGGTGAGGGTGTTCGTGCTGACGGAGAAGTCAGCGGACGGACGGATGAGGCCGTTGATGGAGAGCAGACGCCCGCCCGCGTTCGTGCTCACGTCGGAGTTCGCCAGGGTGAAGGTGGTCGCACCCGCCGTGGCGGTGAACTCCTCACGCACGTCGAAGCGACCGATGCTGCTCGTCACGTCCGCAGCCAACTTGGCGTAGGTCACGTTGGCGTTCAGAATCTTCGTGGTGATGACGGCGTCAGAGGCCAACTGCGTGGCCGTGATGCCCCCGGAAGCGACCTGCAACTGGTTCGACCCGTTCGTGCCCACGGTGGAGCCGTCAACGAGGACGTTCAGCGTGTTGCCGACCTTCTGAAGCGCGGTGCCCGCCGTGATGCTGCCCGCACCGGAGAACTGCGAGAAGTTCAGCGCGGTGGTGCCGATGACGATGGCCCCATCGGTGGTGAGCACCCAACCGGAATCCGCGTTGACCGTACCCTGCTCAATGAACGTGAAGGCACCAGGGGTGACCTCCTTGTCCGTGTCGAAGTCGGTGGCACGGGTGAGGACGTAGGGAACGGACGCGGTGCCGACCGTCGTCACGGTGTAGATGCCGTTGTTCTCTGCCAACTGCTCGTTCTTCACCAGGACGCGAAGGCCCGTGGCCGCGAGGCCAAAGCCATCGACGGAGAGCGCGCCGTTCGCGCTCGCGGTGAGGGTCGCACCCACGCCCGCCGTGCCGTTGGAGTAGGTGTTCGTGGGAAGCGGCCCCGTCGTGGCGACGATGCAGGACTGCTTCACGTCGAGGCCCGAGGCCACGCTATCGACGTAGTTCTTGTTCGCCGCAGAGAGGCCGTTCGCGCCGCCCGCGATATCCGGCACCTGGACGAGCGCGCCGCCGCTGAAGAACCAGTTGCCCGCGTCCAACTTGGCCTTCGCGGCGGTGACGGAGGCGTCGGCAATAGCGGCGGTGGTGACCGCAAGGGCCGCAAGTTCGTCGCTGCCGACCGCGCCCGTGGCGATTGCCGCAGCGTCAACGACGCCCGACGCGAACTGGTTGGCGTTGCTCACGCCGCCCGTCGCAATCTTGCCCGCCGTGACGGAGGCGTTCGCGAGTTCGGTGCTGGTGATGCCCGCGCTGCTGACGCTGACACCGGACGCGCCGACCGTGAGGGTGCCGCCGTTCGCCTGGACGGAGAGCGCGGAACCCGCGCCACCCGTGAGGCCGTTCCCGGCGATGCTGCCGAGGGCGGCGGTGCCGACCGTCTGCGCCGCCAACTTGTCGGCGGTGATGATGTTGTTGAGGAGGTCTTCGGTAGTGATGATGGGCTGGGTCTGTGGCATGTGGCTACTCCTGGGGGAAAGTCTCTACCCCCAAGGTGATGCGCCAGCGTCGGGAAGGCAACGGCATAGGCGAAGACGGATGGCCCTACGCGACGGCGGCGGCGTAGTAGATAAGCACCTTCGCCCCGGTCGCCGGGGTGAAGAGGAAGGTGACCGTCTGCCCCTGGACGAAATAGTCGGTGGCGGGGTCGCGGGCGATGCCGTTGAGGAAGACGAGGGCTGACCGCTCGCCCCCGGCGATGGGCGTGGCGACGACGAAGGCCGTCTGCCCGTTGCCTGCCGTGAACCGCTCCACGTTGGAGAAGCCCCCGCTGCCGCCGCCACCGCCTCCCTGGACGTTGATGACGGCGGTGCCGTCGCCATTGTCCGCGACGGTGACGTTCCCCGTGAACCGGAGGCCCGTGAACACGCCGACCAGCGTACCCACGGCGTTGAAAACGCGGGTGCCGAGCGGGGCCAGGTAGCCGCTGGTGAACCGGAGCATCGTTGCCTCTCTACATCACCGGGGCGTCGGGCACGGGGAGGGGTTCGGCGTAGACGTGCGGAAGCACCCAACCCTCCGCATCGGCCTGCGCCTGGAGGTTGGCGGGCACGCCGCGAAGGATGCCGACGCAGTCGTTGGCCTGGGCCATCGCGATGAAGTCCGCGACCACCGCGTCGGCGGGAATGACGAGGATGTTCTGCGCCATCATGGGCCTCCGAAACTCAAAACCATGACGGAACCTGCGGCCCCAGCGGCTCCGTTCAGTCCCCCGGTGCCTGCTCCGGTGCCGAGGGCACCCGCGTTCGCGAGGACGTTCCCGAGTTGGCTGATGGGCGTGTCCGTCGTGACCATGACCCAGCCGCCGCCGCCGCCCGCACCGCCGCCCACGTTGTTGCTCGCCGGGGTGGTCACGCTGCCGCTGCTGCCCGCGCCGCCGTTCGCGCTGATGCGCCCACCGTTGTTGATTTGCTTGGCGATGAGGCACACGCCACCGCCGCCGGAGCCGCCGCCTCCCGACACGGAGGACGTTGCGACGGTGTTCGTCAGCGCGCCCGCGCCGCCACCGCCGCCACCTTTGAGGAAGCCGTTCGGGTGACGGCCCGCCCAGGGGGACGCCTGGTTGATTTTCGCGAGGCCACCGCCGACGTGCGGCGCAGCACCGCCCGCGCCGCCCGACCGTGTCGTGGAGTTGCCGCCCGTGCTGCCCGTTGGGAGCACGTCAACGGGGTTGTAGACGCTGCCCGCGCCCGTCGCACCCGTCGTACTGCTTCCAGAGTTGCCGTTCGCGTTCGTCACGATGGCCGAGGTGAACCCGCTGCCGCCCGCGCCCGCCTGGGCGTCCAACTGCCCGCGAGCACCGAGGCCCGCGCCTCCGGTGGAGCCGACGCCGGGGTTTCCGTCGTCGTTGATTGACCCCAGGGGGCCGATGGAACAGACCTCTTTGACCAGGATGCGGTAGCCAGCGGGCTTGTAGGTGAAGGCGTTCACGTCGAGGTTGACCCACCGCTTTTCGGTGGTCTGCGTGTAGTTGCCGACGAGGGTGAAGTCGCCGTCCGACCCGTCCCCGTAGAGGCCCGCCGTGTTCGCGACGTAACTCATACCACCCACCAGTTCGCACCGTCGCAGACGACGGTGATGGAATCGTAGTTGTTCAGCGTGCGGTTCAGCGCGCCGTCAATCAGCCCGCCCAGCGAGGCGAGAGTGACGGTGGGGGCGTTGATGCCGATGCGCTTGACCGTGATGGTGCGGCCCGTCAGCCCCACGCCAGCGGCGGGGAGGTTGACGGTTTGCGTCACGGCAGCGTTTACGAAGACAACCCTGTCCGTCGCAGCCACCGCGTAGGGCGTCACCGCCGTCGTCACCACGTCGCCCGCCGTGACGGAGGTCACGCGCCCGTAGGCGTCCGTCGTGAGGCTCGCGGGGTAGGCGTAGGTGCCCGCCGTGCCCGCCAGCGCGAGGTCAAGAACGTAGGTGGCCCCCGCGCCGTTGTCGGTCGGGTTGAATCGTGCGGTCGGGGCGAACTGCCGCTCGTCCGTCAACGTCGCGTCGAGGCCGAGCACCAGGTAGGAAGCGTTGGCGGGCGCACCGCCCCCGCCGCCCCCGCTTGCGGTGGCCGTGTAGCCGCTGAACGGGGGCCGTGCCGTAGGCATTAGGACGGGCCGATGGCGTTCAAGTAGGTGACGATGCAGTCGCCCGCGCCGCCCGTGGCGTCGAAGATGAGCACCCGCCCAGGCGCGTCGAAGTTACCGCCCGCACGGTTGGTGTTCGTGCCGATGGCAAGCGTGATGGCTCCGCTCGCCGAAATCTCCAACCCACCGCCGATGGCGATGGCTCCACCCGCCGTGCCGATGGCGACGGTGATGGTGCGCGTGCCACGGTTGAAGATGATGATGGTGTGCGTGTTGTCGTAGGGCTGCGGGTTCGCCGCGACCGACGTGCCAGGAGCCGCGACCTGCACGCGAAGAGAATCGAACGTGTTGGTGGAGATGGGCATGATGGGCCTCTATCGGCGTGCAGCGTACCACGCTGCGCGTCAAGTCCGCGCCGATGGCCGTTGGCCCCCGTTCATGCTCGCGCCCCCTCGCGTTCCGATAAGGATACATTATCGTGAGTAGAAGAAAGCAAGTGATTATAGGGGTTTAGCCATGACGCGCCCACGACGAGGGTGTGAACGCGAGAATCGCCCGTTTCAGCGTGCGCGGCGCAGAAGCGGCGACGAAGCCATGCGCCGCTGGGCCGCTTGCGCCTTCTTCTTCGCGAGAGCGCGGTAGGCAGCGGAGCGTGCGCGCTGGGTCGGGGCGGGCTTCCCGGCGACCATGCCGAAGTCCGCAGCCAGGCGGGCCGTCCGCAGGGTGCCAGGGATGAACGCGCCCTTGCTGCGGATTTCGATGCGGACGGTGTTCCCCTTCCGGTCGAGGCTGCGCTGGCGGTAGCCCGCCGCCCGCAGCGCACGCTGCACGTCGGGGATGGGCCAGCGGGTCGCGTCGAAGAGCACCGCGTGGACGATGCGGTGGTCGGGGAGTTTCGGCAGCGGGAGCGAGGCGGTCGGGTTCGCGGCGACGGTCGGGACGCCGTCCTTCAACGTCCGCATCCGCTCCCAGGCGTCCATGACGGTCGGTGCGTCCAGGTGTTCGATGGTCGCGGTGCCGATGTTCGCGGCCACGATGCCCCGCTTCGCGTCCACGATTTCGCTGATGCGCTCGTCAATGGTGTCGTCGGCGTGGAGATACCAGATCGTCGTCGGGCGCGTCTGGCCGATGCGACGGATGCGGTCTTCGGCTTGCTCTTCCGCCGCCGGGGTGTACCACCGCTCCATGAACAGGAGGTGCCGCGCCTTCGTCAGCGTGATGCCTTCCTTCGCGGCCATCGACCCGATGAACACGGGCACCTTCCCGGCTTGGAAAGCGTCGATGGCGACCTGCCGCTGCTGCCGGGAGTGTGTCCCGTCGAGGCGCACGAACGGAATGGACAGGCGGGACAGGGCTTGACCGAGCAGGTCGAGAACGTCGCTGAACATGCCGAACACGACGACAGGCTCGCCGCGCTTGACCATGCTCGCCGTCCACGCCGCAGCGCCGGGAACCTTCCCGCGCCCAAGGATGCGCCGCAGGTAGGCGACCTTCGCCAGCGGCTCCGCTGCCAGTGCCCTGCTCGCGGCGCTCTCCGCAGCCGCCGCGTCGTCCAGCACGCGAGGGAGGTAGTCGTCCAGCCAGTCCCCAAACTCCTCCTTTGCCTTGTCGTACTCCGTGCGGATGTCGTCGGGGATCGTCGTCTTCAGGGTGACGCGCTTCTTCGGGGGGATGTCGGGCGCTACGTCCTCCAGTAGACGACGCAGTATGACAGGCGGCTCCGCACCGAACATGCTCCGCAGCGTGTCCAGTTCGTCGGCGTTGTTCACGAGGGGCGTGCCCGAAAGGAGCAGAACGTGAGGCGCGGGGGCACAGATCGACTGCAAGGCGCGGCCCCGCTGCGTCTCCGCACCCGCCTTCGCGTAGTGCGCTTCGTCCGCGACGACAGACTTG
>Ga0181356_1001474_pt1 | contig 10194 bp, 10 predicted proteins | sample Fa13VDMM110SN_FD_130104 | JGI IMG/M metagenome (GOLD analysis project Ga0181356, IMG submission 130104) | Freshwater viral communities from Lake Michigan, USA - Fa13.VD.MM110.S.N | ecosystem: Environmental > Aquatic > Freshwater > Lake | place: USA: Michigan | collected 2013-09-24 | reverse complement strand
TTTAGTGCTTTGATATGGCCAATCTTTACGGACTTGACGCAGTTGGCAACGCTGCTTATATCAAGGCTACTGGAACCGGTGGCGACTCTGACCCGTACTTAGTACATAATGATGCTTTTACTAGCGCACTAAAGAGTGCCTTTGTTTCCGCTAGTGGCAATGTAGACGTAGTGACTGCTGTGAGCGGCAGCAAGCTACGTGTAATGGCCATGACCATCACTTCTCTGTCGGGCTGCACTGTGAAGCTTCAGACGGGCGGCACGGCGGACAGGACACCTCCGTTCCACCTGGCGGCTAATGGCAACTTGACGCAGGCTAACCCTCTCGGCCTGTTTGAAAGTGTTACAAGCGAAAAGATTAATGCCGTGGTAAGTGGTTCGACGGTTTATACGGTAATGCTTTCTTATCGCGAAGTGCTCACATGAGTGTATTCGTTGCTACAAGCCTGGCCCCTCAAATTGACTTGCGGCTATTGCGCAGGGATTATTTTGATGGTGTCAGCTTTCTTTTGCAGGATGAAGATGGCGAACCTTTTGACTTGGGAGATGTTCAAGTTTGCGCTGCAATTTGGAAACGCACAGGCGCCACTACTGCCGACCTAGTTACTTCTTTTAATATTGAAGAGCAAGAGCCGCTTCGTAATGGTCAAGTAAGACTCTGGCTTACTTCCACGCAAACATCGCTAATTTGGGATGCTACTGCGGGAAGTAACCCTGCCAATATTAGTCAAGCATTTTTTCCAACTGCTTATACCGTTGAAAACTCTAGTGATTCGCTGGCCGCTTCTCCATTGGTTTGGGACATCCGCATTGAAAAGCAAGAATATGTGGCAGACCTTGTAAGCGTTAGTGGCGGCACATTTATTTCGCAAACTAATCATGGGCTAGGCGCCACTGAACGAGCAGTATTTAGCGGCACCACCAGTAGCGGCATAAATTACAATGGCACCAGCGCTCGTATTTATAGCAATCTGTCTGGAATTACTTACGCTTCTCCCTACGCCTTTACCATTGCTTCTCTTTCTGGCATTACCAACGCCGCTCTGGGTGGAAGTGTTTATAGACTAAGACAAGATACAGTGGCGGCTGGTAGCATTTTTGTTGGCACCACTTTCTCCAATTGTTTTCCTTGAGGAACCATGGCTGAGTTGAAAGAAGGCGTAGCAGTTGTCACAGTAGGACGTACAGCGCCCATTCCTCCTGGCCAGCAAACAATGGCAGTCAGTCTGCCAGTGGTGATTGCTTCTGACCAAACACCAGTGCCAGTGGAAGTGGCAAACCAGCAAGTCAGTGAAGTTAGCTTGAGCTTACTTGGCGTACCTCGCGCTGAAGTGGCGCTTGGCATCTTTGCTGATGTTACCACTTATGACATTAACCCAAATGAATGGGCAAGCGAAGGCGGTGGTGCCACCACTCACATTCCAAACGAAAGCGCAGCAAAAGTAGTTCTTGGCACTGCCAATACTAATAACTATCAAATTTTAAGCAGCAGACGTTTCTTTCGTTATCAGCCAGGACGAGTTAGTGCCGCCACCTTTGGTGTAAGGAGCACCACGTCAAATGATTCCACTGATATTAAAAAATTTGGTGCATTTGATAAGCGCGATGGTTATTACATTGAAGTGCAAGGTGGTGGACAAACAGATTCTGCTAGTAAAGAATTTAATTGCTATTGCGTGAGGCGCACCAGTGCCTTTGAAAGCAATGAAGCTGGCATCCGCACGCCGAACGTTGTGGATGGAGACATTGGCAATGCTGGCACTGACTTGGTAATTGTTCGCGCTGGTCTTACTTACATTCACGCTGGCCTGTTTGATCGTAGTGTCAGAGGAGCTGGAGGAGTAAACATTGGCAGCATCGCTTCTTCTGATGGCACGACAAGTGTTTCAGGCTCATTTATTTCCGTAGAGGCGCCTTATCGTTATACCTACGAATACCGAGTGCCGCGTAAATATTTCAGCCATGATCGTCTTGATGGTGAAACCAAGGCTCAATATTATGCAGACAAAACTCCAGGGCGCAACTCATTTACGCTTTCCATTGGAGGCACTGCTTCCAGTCCAACGGTTTCTTACACCAATGGTAGTTCGGTAATTAATGTCAACGGCGATATTGTCACCGACACAAGCATTTGGAACATTGACTTTTCAAAAGTAACAATGTTCAAGATTGAATATAGCTGGTATGGAGCCGTGGGCGGGCACTTCTTGGCCTACGTCCCTGATGCCACTACTACGGGCGAAGCGCGATGGGCGCGTATGCACCATATACGGGCCTCTAACCAGCTTACGAGCCCTAGCCTGGCTAATCCCACGCTTCCCATTTCCTACCTTGCACAGAAGGCCACAAGCGCCAATGAATGTGCGCTGTACAAATACGGTGCTTCGTATTACATTGATGGTGGCGACAAGGGTACTGTCACTGCTCGTTCTGAAAGCAATGCCGTTGATCGTACAGTCACCACTAGTGGCACAATGCTTCTTGGTTTACAAGTAAAGGAAAACATCAATTCCATTCGCAATCGTATGCAAGTGTATCCCACTCGTCTGGGAGTGGGAAGCAGCGGAAGAGCAGTTGTCAAATTAATTAAAGGGCCAACGGCCACTTCTGGCACGCCATCGTTTTCCTCTGCTGGCACTCTCAGTCCAGTGAATTTTACCACTACAAGCGGAGTGGTTTCATTGACTGGCGGCACAAATGTGGCAACATTCTTTGTTGGCGATGGCGGCGTAGATATTGACCTAGCTCCCTACTTTGGTTATAACAAAGACTATCTTTCCTATCCATTGACAGCCGTCACTGGCGACACGCTTTATGTGTTTGCGCAGGGCATTGGAGCAAGTGTAAACATGAGCGCTTCCCTAACATGGGAGGAGCAAGTGTAGGCACCTATGGCAAGTTTTTCTGAATACTATCAAGTGCCTGACGATGCTCAACCGGCAGGCAGCGAGCTTATTGATGCAGAGTTAATTGATTTTCTGACGGGCGATTCATTAATTGACCCGCTCGATCAAGAAGTGCTCACGGGAGATGCTAAGGGCACCTTAGTGCTCGTTGAGGATGAAGACCTGACGCCTGTCACGGTGAGAAATTCTACGGGAGCGAATGTGCCTGTAGACGTGGTTAATACAAGCCAAAGCGAAGTGGAAGTTAGCTTGCTTGGTATTCCCCGCAGTGAAACCGCTTTGGGGCTTTTTGATGCAGTAAATATTTATGGTATTAATGACAAAGAGTTTTATGCTGGACCCCGCTCATCTTTTACCGCTGATTACATCTATGCGCTAGATCCTGCTGATTGGACATTTGCTGACGATTACGGTTATTTTTGGCGCCACATTCCGGCAGAAAGTGCCATTCAAGCATATTCTTTTCCGCCGCCATTGAGCTTCACTTATTTGGTGGATGACAATACGGGAAGATTTCCAGGGGGGCAGAGCGATGGCAGCATGACTACATTTTGGGAAAGCAAGCGTGCTTTTCGCTATCAGCCGGGAAGAGTAACAGCCTTCACTCTTGGAGTGAGAATGTCTACGGGCAGTGACTATGAAGGAGAAGTGGTGCGATGGGGATGCCGAAATAGCGCAGGAGATGGTTATTTCTTTCAGCTTGATAAAGGTGGTGACTTATATGTGGTGCGCACTTCGCCTGATCTTGGCACGGCAAAAATTGGTCGCGATGATTGGAATGGTGATCCTATTCAGCCGAATGCAGGCAGCACTGGTTGGAACTTAGACTTGTCTCGCGTGACAATGTTTAAGATTGAATTTAGCTGGTACGGTGCTGTTGGCGCTCGTTTCTTGGCTTACGTGCCAATTAATCATGATGAAGCACGATGGGTGGCATTGCATTATTTCTTTGCAGAAAACCAATTTATCTTCCCCAGTCTTCGCAGTCCTTTCCTAAAGCTTTTTGTGGAAGCTCGCACCACTGCAGGCGCCACGTCTCCTGCCTTCATCAATCTATATGGCAGCAGTGTTTACATTGATGGCGGAGACAAGGGCACGGTCACCACTGGAGCAGCAGGCTTAGATGCCTTGAAGCCAATTAACAGCACCCCAAAAAGCATTCTGGGCTTGCAAGTAAAGAGCAGCATCAATGGAGTGGCAAATAAAAAAGCTGTATTTCCCGCTAATTTGTCAGTGTTCGCCACGACTGCTACGCGCTTTGATTTGGTTTTTCAAGAAAACAGTATATGCGCAGGAGAAAGTTATTACTATGGCAATGGCACGTCGCTAACAGCAAATGCCGCTTCTGGAATTACCGTCATTCAAACAGGCGGCAATTCACTGACCACGCCATCGGGACAGTTTTTTCCTGACATTAGGAATGAACTGGGAGGGGCTGTTGACTATAGAAATGGCAATCGCGTGAAGGTGGTAGGAGCAGGCATTCTCGCCACTCATGTGGCTGCATTATCTGACGACCTCACTCGCATCACTACTGACAGAGGACTGCCTGGAGGCATTACAAGCATCACGCTTGGGCGCATGAATAATTATGCCGTAAGTAGTGGCTTCGTCCAGAGTGGCGTGACACAAGGCACCGTCTTTAGACAATTTAATAGCGGATATGCACGCATTGGTTTACTGCCTAATGCTTCAGGGCTTACTTACAACCCACTAGTTGATCCCGTGTTGTGGGTGGCCTCTGACTATCCAGCACTTCAATTTAACCGCATTGGCCAAGTGATTGGAGAAAATCGCTATCCAAGTGATTACTTTTGCAATCAAGCTACGGATTTTGCCATTACTTTTCCAACCAGTGGCACCACTACTATTAGCGCAGCGGGGCAGTCGATTACCATTTCAGGCAATTCACCATGGCCCATTCGTCTAGTAGTAGAAGCTCATGCTGGTGCCGTGGTGTCAGACGTGGTGTTAGCGCAGCAGCCGTTAGCCGTGCGTCTCTACCCTGGCAGCGGCGCTACACAAGCCCAAACGTCTTGGCCGCTAAGCAGTGGTTTCACTGAGAATGCAACGGCTGCAGGCGGCACTGATTATGTGGCAAATAAATTTGTTGATAGTCTTGCTGACCCCTTAAGTGCAGTATTGGTAGATAAACAAGGAATGCGAGTGCTAAGAGGGGGGCAGCGCGTTGCAACTTATTTCATAGGAAGTGGCGAAAGTCGCTCGTTCGACCTCAGTTCATTGTTTGGCCCTGATAAAATGTTTATAACGGGAAGCCCTGGAAGCATTGAAAGCACAGGCGCACTTTTTGTTGTTGCCACTGCTCGCACTGCATCAGGAGAAGCCAGTGCAAGTCTTAACTGGGAGGAACAGTAATGGCCTTTGTTGGACTTATAGCAGCGCAAAATCTTTCTGATGTAAGCAGTGCAGAATCAGCTTGGGATAATTTAGGGGCAAGCATTAGCTACACGTTTAACAATGTAACAACAAGTGGAGTTGTTATTAAGGGGGCGGATGTTCTTGCAATTACTGGCGTCAATAGAGTTAGCGCAAGAGACTTATTGCTTTTGAATGGTCTTACTAGCAATGCGCAAGCAAGGCTCAATACAGTTAGCCAACAAGTGGCGTCTGGTATTATTCTTCAAAACAATGCGCTACTGCGTGCATCTCCATCGTCTGCTGGAGATTATTCGCTTAATGGAAACCTGTCCGTACAGAATTTACGAATCAATGGGGTGGCAGTGCAGTCTCTTTCCACTGCGCCTTTTTCTGGCAACACTGCTTCTACTTCTATCTTGCTAGATAATGTAATTGTTTCTAGTGGCTTTACGGTTCAAAACACTCTTAGCATTGGCACAGTAGCAGCGCCAGAAGTGGCTATTCCCGTAAGGGACGGCAACTATATTTACTACTTAAAGGCGGGGCAATCATGACGCAACAGTTTGGTTTTCGTGCCTCCAGAAACTTAGCAGAAGTTGAAGACAGGGATGATTGCTGGGATAACTTAGGCATTGACAGACGTGACCTGGCTTTGTTGGTGGGCACTAGTGCTGCTGGCGTAACGGAAGGCGATTATTTTAACTGCAAACATTTAAGCACATTCCTGGAGCCTCAAATTAGTGGGCTCACGGCAGGAGCAGCCTCTGGACTGGTGGCAATGCTCGACAAAATCAACAAGAACGGAGACTCTGGTATTGGCACTCTTTCTGGCGCCACTGTTAATAATGATCGCGCCTATTACAACGCTGCATTTAATATACTTTCGGCATCTACTAATAGCTTCTTTTCTCCTGCTACGACATCAGGATATAGTGCTGGCGCTCAATATTTAATTGGCCCTGCCTCTATTCCTAGCCTAACAATTAGTGGCTTTAACTTTGCAGGAGATACAAAACAATGGTCTGATTATTTTGTTAAATATCGCACTCACTTAAGACTGACGGATAGTGGTGGCACCCTTCGTTTTTCGCCATTGTATTTAGCCCCACCAACGGCGCTAGATTCCAATGTTTTATGGCTTGATTCGGAATTTAGTGAAATTACTTTAGACGGCGCAGGAGTTAGGCGATGGGAAGACGTATTACAACGCGCTAATGCTTCGCAAACTGAAGCCGCTTATCGCCCTACCTTGATAGCCAGTGACCTCGATGGCAAGCCCGCCGTTCAATTCGACGGCAGTGATGATTTCCTTAACATTGGAACGATTGGAGCGACTTTACCAACAGGAGCCACTCTTATTGTTGTATTGAGCCTAAGCAATGCAATAACGGCTGGTGATGCCGTCTATTCCATTGTCAGCTCATTGGCCAATATTTCCAGCTCTTGGCGAAGTGGCAGTGGCAATGGAGCATGGGGACTCTTTACAAGCAGCATCATTTCTAACTTCCCCACCGTGATGCCAGCTAATGGCACATTAATTGTAAGTGTAAGGGCAAGCACTGCCTATGGCCTTGAATTTAGACTTGATGGCGCAAGGCAATCTTTTATTGCTCCCCCTTCGTATTCTTATTCCAGCGCAGGCAATTTTGTAATTGGCGTAAGTGACTCAGTGAGCCGCTCCAATGCTTTTCAAGGCAGCATTAGTTCCCTGGCATTGTTTAATGGAGTGTTAAGCGATGTTGAGTTATTTTCGCAGGAAGAGTATTTACGATGGAGGTATGGTTTCGCCTTTAACCCAGATGCAGCGGCCTTGTCGTTTGCAAGGGTCATTCACGATGAAAGAGTAAACGAATTTAGGCTTGAAGACGATTCCATTTTGGAGGCTGGTTGATCATGACTCGCGGCTTGGTTCGGAAAAACAATTTAAGGGATTTAATTGATCCAGAACGCGCAAGGATTAACCTTGGCCTGCAAGTCAACGATTACAAGCGCATCAAAGGATTGTTTCTTTCTTCTGGGCTTACTAATTTAGACGTACAAAAGATTGCAAATTCTTCTACTAATTTTCAAGATCAAGTAGATTCTTCAACGGCATTGCTTGCAACGATTACGCCTGTTCTGTATGCAGACAGGGCGGGCGACACCCTGACTGGCACTTGGACTAACAGTGGCAAGATTGGTGCTAGTGGCGTTGCTGTAAGTGGCATTGTGCTTTCAGGAAGCACTGATGCATTATTTTCACGCTCTTCGCCATTGTCCTCTCTTCAAATTCAAACAGCTTCTGGAGTGGTAATGCCAAGTGGTTTGATCGTCAATAATATTACCAGCAGCGGAAATGTGGTGGTTGCATCTGGGAAAGTGGCTAGTGTGACAATGGGAATAAGCATTCGGGGAGTGCCTTACAAAATTGACTTGGCTTAGGAGCTGATAGACTATTATTAATTACTGCTTAGCTTGCGATTGTGACTAAAATCTCTCAACTCTCGTCCATTGGTGATTCACTGGCCGTTGGTGATCAGTTTTTAATTAGAGACATTGACGACACGGGAAGCCCTAATAAGAGCGTCACTATTAGTGGCATGACGAGAGCGCTGGATACCGGCACGGCTCTGGCTCCTGCCCTTGCTTTTGCTAGTGACAAAAACACTGGCATTTACAGCCCCGGCGCAGACCAAGTAGCCATCTCAACTAATGGCACGGGGCGGTTGTTTATTGACAGTGCAGGCAAGATAGGGATTGGCATTACTAGCCCCATTGGAAAGCTGGATGTTACCGGATCGAATGTTCCTTTAATTGTTCAATCAACGGTTGCGGCTTCAAATTACATTGTTCATAGACATGTAACCAGCGGTGATATTGCATACATTGGCAATGGCGGCGGCGGCGCAATTACCGCAGGCACAGCATCCGATTATGTAATCCGAGCTAATCTAGGATCTTTGATCTTTGCTTGTGATGGTGATAACGAACGCGCCCGCATCGACGGCTCCGGCAACGTAGGAATTGGCACCACTAGCCCTTTAACAAAACTAGACGTAAGAAGTGGAGTTATTACAGCAGGTACTTTAGAAAGTACCAATGGCGCTGAAGTGCTTAGAGGATATTACAGCGGCGGTGGCGCACTTATGGTCTTGGGAGCTGAATACAGTAGTGGCGGTCCACTACTTGGCTCATGCGTCAAACCATCTACTTCGGCGCAGGGAGCGTTTCTTAGTTCTACTGGTATAGCTGGCGCCACAAGGGGAGCTTATGTTATATCTGGCACTGAACATAAGTGGTACATAGGCGCAGCTCAAACTGTTGCTGAAAATAGTTCAGTAACTATGTCGGAAGCAATGCGCATCGACAGCTCCGGCAGGCTCTTGGTTGGTACGTCATCGGACTCTGGCGGCGCTCTACTTCAAGTGAACGGAGATCGAGTTAGGATTGCAACGGCAAAGACTCCTGCTTCAGCAGGCGCCACTGGCACTACTGGAGAAATCTGCTGGGATGCCAACTACATCTACGTTTGCACTGCCACAAATACATGGAAGCGCACCGCAATCAGCACATGGTGATGGCTTGCCCCGCGCTCCGTCAGTGCAACATCTGCAAGGATCACAAGCCGCAGACTGACTTCTACAAGGTCAAGCGAGCTAAGAAGGACATCCTCGGCGTTCCCCGCATTTCACGCTGTCGCCAGTGTGAGATGCAGAAATACATGGAGTTAGATCCACGGCAAAAGATGGTTTACGCGGCTCGTAACCGGGCTCGCATAGGCGGATTGGAATGCACCATCACCAAGGACGACATTGAGATTCCCGAAACTTGTCCGGTGCTGGGGATCCCACTGTTCGCTCGTGTTGGTGCTGGCAGGTCAAATCGCGATCGAGTAGAGAACTCTCCGAGCTTGGATCGCATCGACAACAGCAAGGGCTACGTTCCAAGCAACATTGCCGTGATTTCTATGCGGGCCAACATGATCAAGAACAACGCCACGCTTGCTGAACTCAAGGCCATCGTGGCCTACATAGAGGCCAGCCAAGGCGATTAGTCACCTTCACTTCTCTGTCAAGGATGACAAGCTTTTCGTGCTGTAGACTTCTTAAAGTCAATTGACTTTCCATGGAAACCACAGTAAATTGGCATATTGCCAACCTTGAACGAGAAACTACTGGCGATGTTGTTTTTGCCGCCCACTACACCATCGACGCGAACGATGGCACCTATTCTGCAGGTGCCTACGGTAGCTTGGGTCTTGAGCGTCCTAATGAAGAGGAGATGATTCCTTTCAACGAACTTACGAAAGAAATTTGCGTGGGCTGGGTGAAAGGCAAGCTCACTGAAGAAACAGTAGAGGAGATTGAAGCCGCTCTTCGGTCGCAACTAGACGAACAACATGCGCCATCAAAGGCTACAGGCGTTCCTTGGCAGGGTTAAATTAGGCTTTTGTCATGGCAGTAAAAAGCAAAGGCGGCAGCGCAGCCCTCAAGCGTGAACACACGCCAGGGGCCCCTAAGACCACCTCTATTGGACAGGGGGCGCACTCACGGCCACGACGCAAGGGGAAAAAGCCCTTGGTAGGACAGGGGCGAGGGTGATTGACAGCTTGACGACACAGGGCCGGTCTTCGGACTGGCTCTTTTTTTGCCATGGCCTTTGTTGATTCTTATTCTTTCTCCCATCGCTTCAGTGTAGCTCCTCGGAAAATGCAACTGGCTTGATTGGTTGGCGAGAAGTGGTTTAATTGTCTATGATAAGGAAAGGCAGGAACAAGCAATGACTACGCCGGCTCCTTACGATATAACCATTCACCAAGGCGCCACTTTTGAAGTGGAGCTGCAATTGCTTAACGGCGATAACACGTCTACTGATTTGACGGGTTTTACAATTTCTGGCACTGTCTGGGATAGACTTGGCACTAGAAAGCT
>Ga0181356_1001472_pt1 | contig 10198 bp, 7 predicted proteins | sample Fa13VDMM110SN_FD_130104 | JGI IMG/M metagenome (GOLD analysis project Ga0181356, IMG submission 130104) | Freshwater viral communities from Lake Michigan, USA - Fa13.VD.MM110.S.N | ecosystem: Environmental > Aquatic > Freshwater > Lake | place: USA: Michigan | collected 2013-09-24 | reverse complement strand
CAATAAACATTTCTTACATAAATGTAAAGCATATGACTGGGTTATAGTTTGCGACCTCGACGAGTTTATATATGGTAGAAAATATTGCAACTCTATTAAGGACTTTTTAAATAAAGTTCATCCTAGTTTTTCCCAAGTATTTATTCCTTGGAAAATGTTTGGTTCAAATGGATATGATACAATGGAACAAGAGCAACCATCTAGCGTAATTTCAACTTTTACGAAAAGAATAAATAACAATGATATCAGGCATAATAGATTTAGGTCTTTTATATATAAAGGTCCCATAAAGTATATTTTTAGTAAATGCATCGTTAGAACAAAATATTTATTAAAGATTCGTGTTCATCATTCTGAAACATCAAATAATAGATATATGACATCATATGTTTCACAAAATAACCATATAAACACAAATAAAGACTTTGTAGAAATAAATGAAGATATAATTGAAAATTCAGCATTACACTTGAATCACTACGCCATTCAATCATTCAATTGGTTTATGAAAGTAAAAGCAACAAGAGGTGATATTAGTGCAGCAAACAATGAAAATGTACGAAATAAAGATTATTTTAACGAGTATAATTTTAATGACATGGATGATAGCGAACTTTCGAATATAACAAATAGTAGATACATATCGAATTAAGACATGTTGAAAATAAAGATATAAAATATTTATTTGATAAATACTTAAATGTATAAGAATATATAATATAGAATGTCAGGAAAATACCCCCCAATGAATCGCAATAATAGATATAATAATGGTAATAATAGTAATGGTAACAATATAAACAAATATAGGAATGATGACTCGAATAAAGGGACCGGGAACGGGACCGGGAATGGTCCTTCATTTGCGAGTAACTATGATAATGGCAACGGCAACGGCAACGGGAACGGCAACGGCAACGGGAACCGGTACGACAACCGTCGCCCAAATAGAAATAATACAAGAAACGATAATGGCTATAGTAATGTAAACGAATATCAGAACAGTGGTTTAAATATAAATAGAAATGAGATTATTTCAAAACCAGAGACTGAAAATGTAGTAGATGCCGCGACGAATGGCACCGACGTATCTGTTGTAGATAACTATACTCCAAAAGAATTCGACAAATGGGAAGACTTAGAGAATATTATAAGCGAAGATCTTATGCGAGGAATTTATGCATATGGATTCGATATGCCGAGCTTGATTCAAAGAAAAGCGCTTCTTACTATTTTCGATAAAAAGGATATTATTGCACAGGCACAGTCGGGTACAGGAAAAACAGGTGTTTTTACGATTGGTGTTTTGCAAAAGGTAAATACGGAAATAAATAAAACCCAGGCGATGATTCTGGCACCAACGCGCGAACTTGCGAAACAGATTTACGATGTTATCACTTCGATTGGGGCATTGATTAAAAATATGCGCTTTCATCTTCTTATTGGAGGAACCTCAACAGACGAGGATGCTCATCAGTTGAAGACTATCATGCCGCATATTATCGTGGGATGCCCTGGACGTGTGTACGATATGATGCGTCGTAACAACATTGATTCGAAAGACATTAACTTGCTTGTATTAGACGAGGCGGATGAGATGCTGTCGGTTGGGTTTAAGGACCAAATTTATAATATTTTTCAGTATTTGAACACCAATATTCAGGTTGGATTATTTAGTGCAACAATGCCGAACGAGTTGCAGTCTCTTACGGATAAATTTATGCGCAACCCGGTGCGTATTTTGGTAAAATCGGAGATGCTTACCCTTGAGGGTATCAAACAGTATTATGTGGCTCTTAACGATGACACGCAGAAGTACGCAACGCTAAAAGATATTTTCAATATTATTTCAATGTCACAATGTATCATCTACTGTAACAGTATTAAGCGTGTAATGGACTTGACGGATGCAATGATTAATGACGGTTTTCCGGTATGCTGTATTCATAGCAATATGGATAAACTGAAACGCGATGAAGCATACAGTGACTTTAAAGCGGGGAAACATCGTGTTCTCATATCTTCAAATGTAACATCGCGTGGAATAGATGTACAGCAAGTTAGAACGGTGTTGAATTTTGATTTGCCGAAATGTGTATTTAACTACTTGCATCGTATTGGGCGGTCAGGGCGTTGGGGTAGGAAAGGAACGGCGATTAACTTTGTTACTAGATGGGATATTAAAACAATGAAGGATATTGAGAGACATTATCAGACGGTTATTGAGGAGTTACCTTCGAATATTACGATTGATTAACTTGCAAACTCGCAAACTCGCAAACTCGCAAACACTGATTTAATAATAAAATAAATTCGTATATTTATGTTATTATTTTTATGTTAAGATATAAATATGTTTGATCTTGAAAAATATTTAACAGAATTAAGGGATGCGCAAATGAAAAAGCTCGAAGCTTTGAACGAACAAGGAGGCAATAATGCCGCCAATAGTAAACCCAATGATAGTGCCAGCGCGACATCTTCGTCTTCATTTAAGTTCCCTATATCATATGTTGATAACAAACAAGAAGTTAACGATAATATTATAAATGATTTAGAACTTGTGGAATCAAAGAACCCCGACGAGCCGTCCATGTATAGCCATATATTCAAACCCGAATCAATATTTAGCAAAAAGTTTTTAAATGAATGGAGTAAATATTATACAACCGATGTTGCATTTTTGAAAGATTCGCAAGTATTTTATAAGGGTTATGTGAATCAATATGGTGGTGACTTAAAAGCGCAAGTGACGATGACCGCTGGTGATAACGAGGTAACAATAGACCCGCACGATATTTTTGAAAAAATAGATAAGCTGTGGATTGATATTGCTGGGGATAAAAATTTCAAACAGCGGTTCAACTATATCGATATTCCAATTTTAGACAGACTTAACAAGTCGCCCGGGTTTTTACAGATACTAAGTCTTTACAATCTTACATCGCCCGTCATCTCTCTTCTGTCTCCAATTATATTACTTATTATCCCATTCTTTCTTCTCAAGTTTCAAAAGATAGATGTTACAGTTTCCGGATATATAGCAACACTTAAAAAAATATTTGCAACACACCCACTCGGGAAAATGTTTTCTTTACTTGATTTTTCTAGTATGCCGTGGGATAAGCGCATATATGTACTAATGTCTTTTGTATTTTATGTTATTCAGGTGTATCAAAATATAATGTCTTGTTATCAGTTCTACAAAAATATGATTCTCATTCACAAGAATATTTTTATTCTTCGTGACTATTTCAGATATACTTCTCGCAACATGGAGCATATTATAAGCATATCGTCTTCATTGGAAACGTATGCAAATTTCACTGCCGACATTGTGAAAAATAAAGATAGACTAGAAAAATTGTGTAAATTATTTGATAAAATTAAGCCGTTTAAGATTTCATTTGGGAAGATGCTCGATATTGGTAAAATAATGAAACTAAATTATGAAATATTTGTTGACAATGATATAAAACAGTGTGTAGACTATAGCTTCGGATTCAATGCCTTTTATGAACAGGTTGACCACTTGAAGCAGATAATTGATAATGGAAAAATAAATATGTGTTCCTTTGTTGAGGCGAGTGCTGAGGAAAACGACGAAGAGCCCAAAGATGAAGAGCCCAAAGATGAAGAGCCCAAAGACGAAGCAAACGTGGAAGGAAAAAAACATAAAAAACGTAAATCCAATAAATCGAACAAATCCAATAAATCCAATAAGTCCGAAAAATCGACCACATCGATGGTCTCCACGAAATCGAATGATACCGAGTATTCACATGCAAAGCCCACATCGAAAAATATCACAAAATTTAAAAATTTATATTATCCACCACATGAAACTCCTGTAAAAAATAATGTTATTATAGATAAAAAAATTATTATTACTGGACCTAATGCCGCAGGTAAAACAACGGTTATTAAATCGACACTTATGAATATTATATTATCGCAACAGATAGGTTACGGATTTTATGAATCTGCTAAAATTAAGCCTTACGATTACTTACACTGCTATTTGAATATTCCGGATACATCAGGACGCGATAGTTTATTTCAGGCAGAGTCAAGAAGATGTAAAGAAATCCTGGATTGTTTAGAAAAAAATAGCGACAAGAATCACTTTTGCATTTTTGACGAACTATATTCAGGAACAAACCCATATGAGGCGGTTGCAAGTGCATATGGATATATTGATTACTTGTCGGGTATGAAAAATGTCGACTTAATGCTTACTACACACTATATTGAGTTATGTAAAAATTTGAAATCAAATTCTAGCGTTAAGAATTACCACATGAGCGTGAATATGTTGGAAGATCATAAGGTAGAATATTTATACAAATTTAAAAAGGGAGTATCGACAATTAAGGGAGGAATAAAGGTATTGTATGATTTAGAATACCCTGAATCAATTATTGCAAATACTAAAAAAATTCTTGGGTCCATGTAATTAAGTAATTAAGGATGTTACAAAATAACATTAAGCGTTAAATATTTTATTTTTATTTATTTATAAAAATAAAAGATGTCTCTATTCAGTTCACAAACTATTTTTAGCCTATTATTTACATTATTGATTGGTGTTGCTTTATACTATTATATAAGATATAAGACACGTGTTTTAGAGCTTACAGTACGGGAACAAGCAAAAGTATTGCAAAGTGTAATCATGAATATGAATAATAATAATCAAAATATAATGAATATAGTTCAAGGTAGAAGTCAAGAAGAAATTGTTTCGGATGCTGTTGCTAATGATACGAACAGGTTTCGTGAAGTAAACGAAAATAATGAGTTAATTGAGGTTTCCGACGATAGCGATAGCGACAGTGACAGTGACAGTGACAGCGATAGCGACAGCAGCAGCAGCAGTGGTGGCAGCGAAAGTGGTAGCGACGATGAGAGTGAACATGGCGAGGAACCGGTAGAGGATGTCGCGGACAATGGTACTAGAAAAATAGTGTTTAATGGTGGTAATGACTGTCACGTTGTGGAACATTTAGACGGACCTGATGTAAAAGTAATAGAATTGACACACCCATTGTATCCCAAAAACGAGAATGAAGTTAGGAATGGAGATGGAGATGACGCAGATGAGGATGATGAGGCAGACAATGAAAGCGAAGATGATGCCGACGAAGATGAAGATAGCGACAGCGAGTCTTTACCATCAGAACACGATGGTCCACATGAACCTAGTGGAATACATAAGAACTATGAGAACTATGAGAACTATGAGAACCATGAGATTAAGGAAAATGCTGATATAAATCAACCCCATTTAGAAATCGAAACTATTTCAGAAACTATTTCGGAAGCTACCTGTTCTTTAGATAACATTTCAGTAAAAACAGTTTTTAAAACCAAAGAGACGAAAGAGGCTGAGCCACATTCCGAATATACCTCAATGAATGTACAGTCTCTTCGACAACTTCTTAAGACTAAGTTAACATGTGAAGGTACAAACATGAGCGAAGCTTCTATTAATAAACTTACAAAAAAAGAACTTATTAAACACCTGTCATAAAGCAACTATTAAATACAACAAATAATATGAATATGAATTCGAATGTTAATATTATTTTTATCTAGTTTTAGTATATATTATATAATCATAGTATCGATGTCTTGGGCTACTTGCTACGCGGGTTCAAATAATATTCATTTTAATTTTCCTCCTATTATGATGGATGGTCGCAACTTTGCAACCTGGCAACCAGGTTCTGTCGTAAACGAACAAATACGCGAAAATAACAATATAACTTCAAACTGGGACTATAGAACATTTTTGCAAAAAAATGCTGTCAATATAATGAAATCAAATTCAGAATTAGCATGCAACAACTGTGGTGCATGTCCCACCATGTATACGGGTCCTCAAAATCCCGAAGTACAATCAAATTCACCTTTTATTTTTTCATCGGCTCTAGATAATAGCCAGCCATTTGGTTATGAAACGAGTGACCTAAAAAATGTGTATCTTTCTAGAAACGAACTTCAGAGTCGTATCATGGCACCCGCTCTTACACAGTACCAGTATGTACTTGGTGGTGTACCTACTTCAAATTAATTAGATTTTTATCCAAATCATATTTTTTTAATTTTTAATTCAAATCATATTTTACTTCTATAAGTTAAAATATTTTTTACCCAAGACATAATTTAGCCCCTTTTGTATATTATCAATCTCGTAAATAAAAAACAGCGCAACAAATGTTGACGTAATACAGTCTATCGTGTAATGATTTCTAGAAGCACATATCAATGTAAATCCTAAAACATACGCAATGACATATAATAACCAGTATGCCGACCCATAGCACCGGTAAATAAGTCCCAACTGAAATACAGTATTTATAAAATGTCCGCTAATTCCGAGGTTATTACAAGAGCCCATTGCCTTCGCAGTTTCAAAAAAGTCTGAAGCATATTTACATGTTTTACTACTATCGGGGAGAGTTGTGGATACAAAATAAATATACGTAACCAAACGCATTAACAAAAATACAAAAAAATAAAAAATAATATATTGGTATTTGCCATTGATAATAAAAATAATGAAAAAAATAAACATAACAAATGAAATATATAAATCACTCACTACGTCTAAATTTCGAACTATTGGTACGCTTTCCTGTATAATATCGGGAATTTTTACTTTGTTAATTGGTGCACCTTTTTCATAGGAATATTTATTCACCCTTTTTTCTATAAAACAACATACCATAAACAATATTATAAGCGCACATGCTATTTTAAAATATATATTTTGTATCATTGAAAATAGTATTCTTTATAATAATATTAGAATATAAAACAAATATAAAACAAATATAAAACAAATATAAAACAAATATAAATAGTATATGAATACAATATAAAATAAATGAAAAATGTTATTAGTTTTGATGTAGGTATGAAAAATTTAGCATATTGTTTATTTCAAGTGGATGACAATGACACTAATAACATTAATAACACAAATAATTTGAAAAACTATAAAATACTACGATGGGAAGTTATAAATTTGTGTACTCCTATTACTAAAAAATGTACTAAAGGGGGTTTGCAACCTTGCTCGGAAGTCGCAAAATATTGCAAAACATTCAAGACAAGCGATGCTATGGCTATGTCTAATTTGGAAAACGAAAACGAAAACGAAAACGAAAATATGATTATCGATTATTATTGTACAAAACATGCAAAAAAATGTAACTTAAAAATACCACCAAGTGAACTTGATATTAAAAAAATAAGAACAAAGAAGTTAGTCGAAATTCAGAGCATTATTGATAAATATAATATCTCCCCTATTTTCGATAAATCTCACGAATCTGTTACATCTCATATAAATAAAGAAGCCACCGACCTCACTCTTCCCCTAGCGGTTGTGCCTCCAAAACGACAAAAAAACACAAAAGAACAAATGATAGAAATGATACAATCCGAACTAGATAAGAACTATTTAGAAAATATAGAAAATGTACGCGCAGACCAGATTGATTTAATTACACTTGGTAAAAATATGATGACTGAGTTAGATAAATTTATATCCCCTCATACAAGTGGCGAAGATGTAGGAATAATGGGAGGGCTGGAAGGTCTAGAAAAACACAAAATAGATATTGTAATCATAGAGAACCAGATTAGCACAATCGCAAGTAGAATGAAAACGCTTCAAGGAATGATAGCACAATATTTTATAATGAGAGGAACACCGTGTATAGAGTTTATATCTGCTGCAAATAAATTAAAAATGTTTATGACCAAAAAGAAAACGACATACACTGAACGAAAAATAGAAAGTGTAGAAGTAACAAAAGAGTTATTAGAAAAGTTGCCACAGTTTATAAATTATAAAGGATGTTTAGATAAAAATAAAAAGAAAGATGACTTGGCTGACTGTTTCTTGCAAGGAATATACTATCTTACCTTAAAAAATATGATAGACATCAACTTATATTTTGAATAAAATGAATAAAATGAATAAAATGAATATAATGAACATATCGATTTAATTACAACAATTTAATTACAATTATTTAATTATAAATAATTATAATGCGCACAAACTTAAAATTAAAGTTCTAGATTATAAATAATATGGCTGACGAAATCATTGATCTTGGAAACTTATCCGAACTTGATAATAGTTTTATAGGAGGAAATAAAAGTGGCGGCGGCGGCGGTGGTCGCAGTGGTTCAAAGTCTGTAAACTTTGGTGGAGGTTTAGAACTTTTGATGAATGATAAATTAAAACCAGGAAATAAAGGCGGCGGAGATGGCAATATTGATTTAGACGACTTGAATGATCTAGAAGATGAGCTAAATGAACTCTCTGATACTGTAAACGCCAATAAAGTAACTAAGAATTTTAAATCTGATTTTTTCAGTGGTTCAAATATAAAGTTAAACAACTACGATAATAATGACGACCAGAGCGATGGTGGATATTCCGACAGTAAGCATAATTTGGCAGGTTTAAGTGGACCACCCGTCGGTGGAAGTAATACTAGCGGTGTTGGCGCATCGACTGCATCTACCGACACAGATAAAAAAACGTGGGATGGTTTTGGTAAATTCAGCAATGTACCCATGAACCCCGACGCACCACTAGATACTACACCACAGATGACAAAAGAAGAATTACTTCGCGAGAAATTCAAAATTCTTCAAAAATTAGAAGAACTAGAAGGAAAGGGAATTCGTCTTACTAAAAAGTATACCATGGAGTCATCCCTTTTTGAAATGAAGGGGGAGTATGAAACACATGTAGAGGAGAGGGAAAAGAAAAACAGTATTAAATTTCAACAAAAGTTGCTTATGACTGCAATTACCGGAATCGAGTTTTTAAATAACAAATTCGACCCTTTTGACTTGAAGTTGGATGGCTGGTCGGAACAAATCAATGAAAATGTAGACGACTATGATGAGATTTTTGCAGAATTACACGAGAAATACAAGTCGAAAGCAAAGATGGCACCCGAGTTGAAGCTGCTTTTTCAACTTGGAGGAAGCGCAATTATGCTTCATATGACAAATACCATGTTTAAATCCGCCATGCCCGGCATGGACGACATTATGAGACAAAATCCCGAACTTATGAAACAGTTTACACAAGCTGCCGTAAATACGATGTCGCAGTCATCGCCCAATTTTGGTAACTTTATGGGGGACATGATGGGTGGTATGGGTGGCGGACCGCAACAACAGCAACAACAACCTAGCAACTTTAATAACCAGCGACCTCCACCTCCTCCTGTAGCGACAAAGGGTCCCAATTCAATTCCAGCACCTAGAAGAGAAGGTGATATTTCAAACCGTCCTGATTTAAATTTTGGGCGAGGGAATATGAATGATGGAGTAAATCTTTCGGACAATTATATCAACCCGTACGAGTCAAAGCGCGGTGCACCCCCTCCTCTTCCTCAAAACCCGCGCCCTGAAATGAAAGGACCATCCGATATTAGCAATATTTTGTCGGGATTAAAGACGAAGAATGTAAACATCACGGCGTCATCCTCGGCTACTAACAACGCAAATCAATCTTCGGAAGATAAGGGAAGCACGATTAGTATCTCTGAATTGAAAGACCTTCAAAATGATAACATGCCCAACAAAACAAAACGCAAACCTAAATCTGAACGCAATACGATTAGTTTAGATATTTAATAAATCAAATATTTATATAAATACTACATTAGAATAGTATTTATATAAATCGAACCTATTATATACATGATTTCTATTATAGCTTTAGTAGACAATAACAATACTACTACCGCAGAAAAGGTTATTCACATTAACGATTCTATTACATCGGTTATAAACCAATCATATAAAGATTGGGAATTAAAATTTGTTGTGTACAACATACTCGAGAACGATAGTAGCGTAATACAAAAATATAAAGATATCGACTCTCGTATAGACGTTCTAAAATACTATAAAAACGAATCAACTACGATACCAACCACGCCGTCAAACATACTTACAACAACTGCCGAGAAGCACTGTAAATATAGCCACATTGCTCTATTGTATATAGGCGACATATGGCTACCCGATAAATTAGAGCTGCAGGTAAACACGATTTCAAAGCATCATCGAATCGATGTTCTAGGAAGTAAAAGTAGTTTTCAGGGCGAGGTATCTTGTAACCCAGAAGGAGAACTGTATTCTCTCTTCCTCT
>Ga0181356_1001467_pt1 | contig 10224 bp, 13 predicted proteins | sample Fa13VDMM110SN_FD_130104 | JGI IMG/M metagenome (GOLD analysis project Ga0181356, IMG submission 130104) | Freshwater viral communities from Lake Michigan, USA - Fa13.VD.MM110.S.N | ecosystem: Environmental > Aquatic > Freshwater > Lake | place: USA: Michigan | collected 2013-09-24 | reverse complement strand
TCAGGAACATCATATCCTTTAGCATCAACAGTAAGTGTACCGGCAGATGCATCGTTAATTGTTGTTGATAAATCAACAGCATTCTATCTAGAAGAAGACAAATCTATTGTTGTCACCTCAGGAACTTCAAGTAAGATCTCTTATACAGTGAGTTATGAGGAAATTAGTTAATGAGTTTCCGATATCAGGGCGGCATCCTCGGCGTGGGGTTCAACCCGCTGCAGGCTCCAGACGCTCCGACGATTGGCACGGCTGTTGGCGCGTGTTCTTCTGCATCTGTACCGTTCACGGCACCAGCCAACACGGGTGGATCGGCTGTCACAGGCTACACGGCTCAGAGCAATCCCGATGGGTTTGCTGGCGCGGCGTCAGGCTCTCCAATTACGGTATCGGGCTTGACCAATGGCACGGCTTACACGTTCGGCGTTTTTGCCTTAAATAGCTACGGCCCGTCGCCGATCAGCGCGTTTAGTAACAGCGTTACTCCTGCGGTGGCCGGTGGCACGGTTGCGATATTCGCGCTGGGGCAAGTGTCTTGCACCGAATCCACCACCCGCAATAAGTACACCTACTCTGGCGACGTTGTTAGCGCAGGCGGCGCGGCCACAGCAGCGTCAGTGCGAAGCTCTGCTGCCGGTAACAGCATCGCCGGTATCTTTGCGCTGGGGCTCGCCGGCAGTGCCAGTACCACTCGCAATAAATACACTTACATAGGTTGTGTCGTCAGCGCAGGGGGTGCAGCAACGGTGGCGTCCTTCAATGGTTCTGCTGCGGGCAACAGCACGACTGGTATTTTTGCACTTGGCTGTGCACCTTCTACCTCAACTACCCGCAACAAATACACCTACTCAGGTGACGTTGTCAGCGCAGGTGGCGCGGCTACGGTGGCTTCTAAGTCAGGTTCCGCCGCAGGAAACAGTACAGTCGGCATATTTGCATTGGGTGCTCTGGCGCCGGCCTGCTGCTGCACTAGGGTCACCACTCGCAATAAATATACATATTCAGGATGCGTCGTTAGCGCTGGCGGCGCAGCCACGCAGGGGTCGTCAAGAGGTTCAGCCGCAGGTAATAGCACGGTCGGTATATTTGCTTTAGGGCTGACGAGCTTCAACTCCTCTTTTCGCAACAAATACACCTACGCAAGCTGCGTTGTTAGCGCAGGCGGAGCGGCAAGCGTAGGGTCGAACCGCAGCTCTGCTGCCGGTAATAGCACCGTAGGAATCTTTGCTATTGGCCAAACTAATAGTGGTCCAGTCACCACCCGTGATAAATATACATATTCTGACTGCGTTGTTAGTGCGGGCGGTGCGGCAACGGCTGCTTCATGCTTTGGCTCCGCCGCATCTGATGGCACAACAGGAGTGAACATGTAATGCCTTCGTATAGCGGGATTTGGACACTCTCCCAACAGTTTCAGGCGGTTGGACAGGGTCTGTGGCCGGTCAATGGACCGTTCGGTGAGACGTTTGCGATATTTGCGTTGGGTTGCACCGGTGCGTGCTACAGCACCACTCGCGAAAAATACACCTATTCAGGAGACGTCGTCAGTGCAGCCGGTGCGGCAACAGTAGCTTCGAGTTGGGGCTCTGCTGCTGGCAACGGTACCGTAGGCATCTTTGCTTTGGGGACTGTCACTGGCCCAACGCTCTCCACCACTCGCGATAAGTACACCTACTCTGGTGACGTCGTCAGCGCAGGTGGAGCTGCTACAGCGGCGTCGGCTTATGGTTCCGCCGCTGGCAACAGCACGACCGGTATCTTTGCTTTGGGTTGCACTGGTTCAATCTCCACCACTCGCAATAAATATACTTATTCAGGCTGTGTTGTTGCCGCAGGCGGAGCTGCTACAGCGGAGTCGCGATATGGTTCTGCCGCTGGCAACAGCACAGTAGGAATCTTTGCATTGGGGCAAGCCACTGGCGCATCGCGCTCTTCCACTCGCAATAAATACACCTACGCTGGCGATGTTGTCAGCGCGGGGGGTGCAGCAACATTGGGGTCGCGATATGGTTCTGCCGCTGGAAATAGCACAGTAGGAATCTTTGCATTAGGTTGCGCCAGCGGCTGCCTCAACATCCGCAATAAATATACTTATTCAGGCTGTGTTGTTGCCGCAGGTGGCGCGGCGTCGGTGTGCGGGGCTTATGGCTCAGCAGCCGGGAACAGCACAGTCGGTATTTTTGCGATCGGATATCCGGCCAGCGGCGTTCGCGAGAAATATACTTATTCAAACTGTGTTGTTGCCGCAGGTGGAGCTGCCATAACGAGCCCTGCCCGCGGGCAGGGCTCAGCAGCCTCGAACGGTACCAGCGGAGTGAACATATAATTTCCATCTCATCTTAGGAGCATAATAATGAATAGTAAACCGCATCGCAATAATTGCGATTTCCAATTGAAGCACTTCATGGCAGGAAGCTGCCACACGGCAGATGGAGCTTGGGCGCTTTTGCACGACCAAAAGATCGACATCGGCGTCAAGATTGAACATTCGAAGGCACAGGGCTTGCGTCGCAAGGCTAAGGTCCTCGCGGCAGAAGCCGTGCTGGCAGACGAGGCATCGACGCCAATCCAGCTCCTCAATGCAGAGGCAGATCTGCTGGAGTGCAACTCTGTTAACGAGGGTTGGGCGCTGAATCATCAAGCTGCGCTGAACGAATACGCCTACATTTGCAGCCTAATGGAAGAGTTGGAACCGAATCGTAAATACCGACATCTCCCCTTCTTGGAAGCCAACGAGGCGATGCAGCGCGAAGAGTGGATGGGTGAACTCAAGACGCGGGCCGAGAATTTCCTGCTCACGGCTGGCACCATCCCGCACGATCATCTCAACACCATGCGCTGCCATCCTGATTTTGAAAGTCAGATTGTACCGCACATTGAAGCCATCACCATGAAGGTAATCGACAATCAAGGTAACCGCACCAAGGTGTTGAAAAACATGCAACCCTTGTTTTTGGAGAATAAGTAATGACCGGATACGTAAAAACTAAAGACAATGAGTTTGTCGAATATCCCTACGGCGCCGCAGAACTTCAGCGCGATAACGCGGAAGCGAACTATGACTATTTCTGCGACTTTGCCAATATATTCCCGACCACGCCCGCTGCTACTCGCGACGGTTTCGCGTTATTTCCTGTTATCGTAGACGAAGTGCCAGAGTATGACGGACAGACGCAGACGGTACATCGCTCGGAGTTTCCATTTATCCGTGACGGTGGTTGGGTGTTCTCGTGGATTGTCACGGACCTCACATCGGAGCAGATCGCCAATATACAGGCTATGCAGGAACGGCTTTATGCAAGATAACACTTTGCAGCCAATCTATTGCTTTTCGTCTGTCGTCGTCACCGCCCTAAAGCCTGAGTTTCTCGTCGCCGTGAACGCGGTGGCTGACGAGTATCTGGCGCAACAGTCTAACGACATGAACGAGATATATCCGGCCAAGATGTCGGGAGACTTCTCTCAAGACCCGCGGCTGCGCGACTTTTGCACGTTCATCGGCAAGAGCGCGTGGGAGATCTTGCGCAATCAAGGCAGCGACATGCAAAACGCCAACACTTTCTTCACGGAAATGTGGGCGCAGGAGCATCACAAACACTCGGCAATGGAGCAGCACGTCCACGGCAATGGCTCGCAGCTTGTCGGCTTCTATTTCCTTGAAACTCCAGAGAACTGCTCTAAGGCGTTGTTCTATGACCCGCGCCCCGGCAAAGTGCAAGCTAACCTGCCAGAAGCCAATATGGCTGAGATCACACCTGCCAGCAACACCATCGGCTTCGAAGCGCAACCCGGCACGATTATCTTCGCCAATGCGTGGCTGCCGCACGGCTTCACGCGTCACGGCTCCGATAAACCGATCAAGTTCGTTCACTTCAACATCAACGTCGAGTACGCCGCGGCTCCAGCGGCAGAGGTGATCTAATGGCGCTATTCCACATCCGCTACAATCAGACGAAAGGTCAACCGGGCCGCGGCACCGTCGATCATGCGTGGCGCGTGTTCGAGGACGGTAAGGAATATTTGACCAAACACGTCCAGATCAATGTGCCCTGTCGCGGGGAGAAGACCGGGCCCGACTGGAGCATGGTCTGCGAGGGGACATTGCGCTTGGATCGCGACACGTCTACTGCTATAATCGACCCGCAAGGAACTATACATGAGCAATAAATTCCCCGGCGGCCTTATCCGCAAGACTCCCGTCACACCCGCCGGCCCGCTTCAGAACGGTGCGGCTCCTGGCGTGTGGACGCTTGCAGAGGCGGCTTTCTGGACGAAGCAGGGGCTGTGGCCGACTGCGGGGAATGTGCAAGACGGGACGTTTGCGATCTTTGCGTTGGGCTGCGCCTTGCCGTGTTTCACACGCGTCACCACTCGCAACAAGTATACTTACTCCGGTGATGCAGTCAGCGCGGGGAGTGCGGCGACAGCGGCTTCGGGTTTTGGCTCAGCAGCCGGGAACAGCACAGTCGGAATCTTTGCGCTGGGGTTCACAACCGCCCGCAGCACCACTCGCGATAAGTACACCTACTCTGGTGACGTCGTCAGCGCAGGTGGAGCTGCTACGGCCGTTAGCTACCTCGGCTCTGCCGCTGGAAATGCCACGATTGGGATATTTGCCTTGGGCAACACCGGCTCCGACGTCACCACTCGCGACAAATATACTTACTCAGGCGATGTCGTCAGCGCATCCACTGCGGCTACGGCAGAATCTAGGAATAGTTCTGCTGCGGGTAACAGTACTACCGGTATCTTCGCATTGGGGCAGGTCAGTGGAAACGCCGTCACCACTCGCAACAAATACACCTACTCCGGATGTGTTGTTGCCGCAGGTGGCGCGGCTACGACAGCTGGGCAGTCTGGCTCAGCAACAGGGAACAGCACAGCAGGAATCTTTGCGTTGGGCGGCGCATGTTCGTTCACTGCCGGTAACCTAACCACTCGCAATAAATACACTTACTCGGGTGATGTCGTCAGCGCAGGTAGTGCTGCTACCGTGGCGAGCCAGGCTGGCTCAGCTGCCGGAAATAGCACGGTGGGTATCTTCGCATTGGGGAATGCCAGTGGCGCATCGCGCTCCACCACTCGCGATAAGTACACATTCGCTGGATGCGTTGTTAGTGCGGGGGGTGCAGCAACAGCGGGGTCGTCCGGTGGTTCCGCCGCATCGAACGGCACAGGCGAAGTGAACATGTAATGACACACTAGCGTAATATCAACACATGGAAATTGCCGAGTTATAAATAGAATTATAATATAATCTGCGGGATAGGGAACCAGATGGCAACACCAAATAATTTTCGCGTTAAGAACGGGTTAACCGTATCGAATGGCGTAACAATATCGGCAGGCAACGTTGTAATTACGAGCGGTCAACTCGTCATCGGCGCTACTGCAATTAATGCTACCTCAATGAGTGACGGATCCAGTAACGCATATTCCAATGCAATTACAATTGCAGCGAATGCCAGCAATCTGACTTCTGGTACAGTGGCAATCGCTCGAATTCCGACTGCTGATTCGGTAAGTAATACCTCAATCTCTCATGTGCCTACTGCTAATAATGTCAAGACTGCATATGATGCGGCGATCGCGGCTAATACACTTGCGAATACTGCAGCAACCTCGGCTGGCGCAGCTTATACGAATGCAGTCAGTTACACTGATACGAAGATTGGTACAGCAAACACTGCCATGGCAGCCAATGCAGATGCAGCTTATACCAACGCAATTGCAATTGCAGCGAATGCCAGCAATCTGACTTCTGGAACAGTAGCGTTTGCTCGATTGCCTTCATTGTTTGTTGGAACGACCACGATTCAGTCGACGAGTGCTGCACAAGCAGTCACCGGTATTACGACACTCGCAGCCGGTAACACAACGATTACTGGTGATGTCACAGTTTCTGGTAATCTCACTATTAATGGTACAACAACGAATATAAATTCTACAGATCTTCTTGTAGAAGATAAAAATATTATACTTGGGGATGTGGCTACTCCATCTGATGCAACTGCCGACGGCGGCGGTATTACTCTGAAGGGTGCTACCGATAAGACATTCAACTGGATTGATGCAACTGATAGCTGGACGGCTTCCGAACATATCGATCTTGCGTCGGGCAAAACCTTTAAGATCGGTAATACTACTATTGCTAACTCTACGGCTTTAGGTACTGGAATTCTTGCATCGTCTCTTACTTCTGTTGGTACTTTAAGTTCTCTTACACTCGGAGGCGCAGCATCCGGTATTACGACACTTGCTGCTGGCAATACCACGATTACTGGCTTTGCTAATGCTTCAGTTTCAGTTAACTCTGCTTTGTTAACTGTCGGTACTTCTTTCATTGCTAACACAACTGGCGTCACAACAACTGGCTTTGCTAATATCGGCACAACATTAGCTGCCGGTAATACCACGATTACTGGCTTTGCTAACGTGTCGACTACATTACAAGTCGGAAACAATATCACTAATGGTCTCGGCAATACAAGTGCGCCATCTTATACCTTTACCGGTGATACCGACACAGGAATGTTTTCTCCGACAGCGAATACGTTAGCGTTTAGTACTGGCGGCGCAGAAGTTGCTAGACTTACGAGTGCTGGCTACCTTGAAGCAGTTTATTCCGACGATGTTGTCGCACTGGGCAACACTGGCACGGCGAAGAGCATCGATCTACGGCAAGGTACTGTCTTTACAGCAACGTTAACCGCTAACTGTACCTTTACGCTGCAGAACCCCAATGCTAACGCAAATCGCGGCTCATCTTTCACACTCATCTTGACTAACGATGCGACGGCGAGCAGGACGGTGGCATGGGCAGGCGGTACGTTCCGTTTTCCAGGTGGAGCTGCCACATTGTCTCGCACGACCACTGCTAACGCGGTTGATGTTTGGGTATTCTTTACTCCAGATAATGGCACAACGTATTACGGTAACATCTCTATGAAAAATCTCATAGCTTAATTCAAATACCTAAATAAGCAAAGAAAGGATTTATAAAATGACACAAGAAGAAATTATAGCTGCTCAACAACAACACCAACAAGAAGTTGAAACAAATCGCCGAACTCATGAAATAGCGATGAATGATAAAAGACTTCGTGTTGAAATTATTCGTATGGCAAAAGAAACTCTTATCGAAAATGCTCGCAATAAACCAGCTTCCGAAGCTATCGTAACCGCAGAAGAAATCACTGCATTTGCAAATGAGCTTATTAATTACGCCGGTGAATAATGGAAGGATTCGCTTATTTTCCCGCCATCGTCTACCGAGACGAGCGGGCTGATCTTGTTGAGGAAATAGCACCTTCTTGCCTTCAACATTTGAATAGTGTTCGTCGACCTGAACACCCGATGTGTCAGTCCGGTGATGTTAAGCACGATCCGGCGTTTCGTCGAGTTGCAGACTATCTGTTGCTTTCTGGAGTCGAAATGTTACGTGAGCAAGGCTACGCAGTCGAGCGTTACGATTTTTATCTTAAAGGCTTGTGGGTACAAGAAACTAGCAAAGCAAGTGGCACTACCGTTCATGTACATAAGAACAGCCAAGTCTGCGGTTGGATGTTTATCGATACACCTCAAGGGGGCGCATATCCGGTATACCACGACACTCGAATGAATAAGGCGATCGTGGAACTGGACTTTGTGCCCAACGACGAGGTGACGAACGCCATGAATAGCATCCACTTCAACAACGTCCAGCCAGGGACTGTCCTCTTCGCAAACTCATGGATGCAGCATCAGCTTGTTAGTGGCGCCGCCGAGACGCCGACACGCAGCCTACACTTTATTATATCTCATCGAGACCGACCATGCAGCACTTACTAACACCTTATTCTATGCCAATTCAACCGTTTGTGCGGTGGGAAGGTGCATTCACTGACCAAGAGTTGAATTGGTTGCAAGAGCAAGCTAAAAACTCTAAGCAGCAAGCACAGGTCGGTGGCAATCCTGACCAAGACATACTCAACAACATTCGCCGTTCCCAAGTATCGTGGCTTAATAAAACTTCTGATACGGCATGGGTTTTTGAGAAGCTAGCGCACGCTGCATCCTCACTGAATGCAGAATATTATCGTTTTGATCTGACAGGCTTCGGAGAAGCACTACAGCTTACGAATTACAACCAGTCTGAGCATGGTATGTACGGTTGGCATCAAGATTATGGTGGAAAACTATCTCCGAGCCGCAAGCTTAGTCTTGTTCTTCAATTAACCGATCCTAGCCAGTACGAAGGTGGCAACCTTCAGATTATGACAAGCGGTGAGCCTACTAATGTTAGTAAGCAACGAGGACTTATAACGGTGTTTCCGGCATACACACTTCATCAAGTTACACCAGTGACACAAGGCACACGACAATCTCTTGTAGCATGGATTTCAGGGCCACCTTTTCGATGAGCAATAATCAAGAAGATTTTATCAAGATGTATCACGGCTTGTACCCTGAAGGGTACTGCCAACATCTTATCAACGAGTTTGAACGACTAACTCAGAGCGGTGCAGGAACTAACAGGCAGAATGGCGAGGGAGCACTACGACATAATAAGAATGATTTGCAACTTGAGTTAAACATGGGCGTTCATACTATTGCTCCGTTTGAAGATAAGTCGGCTACTGATATGTTCTTCAAAGGGCTACAGCTTTGTTATGAAGATTATGCCGCTCAGTTTTCTGTACTAGGGCAAGGACGCATTCACGGTACGGCTATGAAGATGCAGCGTACCGATCCAGGCGGTGGTTATCACATTTGGCACGGCGAACAAGGTAATGGTGATCATGCCGAGCGCGTATTAGTGTATATGCTATATCTTAACAGTCTTGATGATGGAGATGGCGGCGAAACTGAGTTTTTGTACCAACGCTGCAGGATCGCACCGCAAGCCAATACTATGCTATTGTGGCCCGCAACATTTACGCACGCTCATCGAGGCAACACTGTTCTTGGTAATCAGAGCAAGTATATCGTCACAGGTTGGTTTTACTACGAGTAAAAGGAAAGTATAATGCCGACTGGTACTACAAAAGTAACACTTTTTGGCGGTGTGTCTCTAACACCCGGCGGAAGTCAGACGTTCAATGCTTCTGGAACTTGGACTGCACCTGCTGGTATTTCGTCTGTGACTGCAACTGGGCGTGGTGGATCGGGTAACCCCGGCAATGCAGGCAACCCCGGTGGCTTCGGCAACGGCGGCCCAGGCGGCGGCGGCGGGGCAGTATACTTCGAAGTTTATTGCAATAGTGGTGGTGCCACGTATCTTGAATACGGTAGATATCCTGGCACCCCGTCCGGAAATCCCGGCGGTGGTGGTGGCGGACCCGGGAATGCTGGCACAGTAGGTAACGTCGGAACTAGCTCTACCGGAATATGTAAAACTTTTCCGGGCGGCGCGCGCGGTAACGGGGGGAACGGCGGCAGCAGCGGCAGCGGCGGAAGCGGGGGGGCTCCGGGCGGTGATGCTGTCATGCGCTCGTCAGGCCCTGGTGGGCCTGCGAATCAACCAGGTGTTGGCGGCGCCGGTGGTGGCGGTTCCGTACCAGGAAACCCCGGCAGTGGTAGTACCGCCGGGAATGGTGGCGTCTTTGGATGTTCATACGGCGGCAGCGGTGCTCCGGGCACGTCCGTCGGGCAACCGCAAGGGCCTGGAGGCGGTGGTGGAGGCGGAGGCGCTGGTTATGCTGGCAATCCCGGCGGGCCCGGCGGGGCAGGCGCTGCGGCAAACCCAAATACTTTCAACGCGGTGCCAGTGATTGGAGGAACGAGTTACCCGATTGTCGTTGGCCCCAGCGGCCAAGTCAATATCTCGTGGAACCCGCAATAAATAAAAGGAGAGGAAAGTATAATGCCGACTGGTACAACAAGAGTAACATTATTTGGCGGGGCAGTCCTAACACCAGGCGGTACCCAAACGTTTAATACGTCTGGCACTTGGACTGCACCTGCAGGTATTACGACAGTTAGTTTATCGGGTAAAGGCGGTGCCGGTAACGCGGGCAGTGCGGGAAATGGGGGGTCGGGCGGCAGCGGCGGCGGCGGCGGCGGCAGTGGTGGCGTGCAAGACCAAGCTAACACCCCCGGAAGCCCCGGAACTCCCGGAAGCCCCGGCACCGGTGGCAGCGGCGGTGCCGGCGGACCCAAAGGAACTAAGAACGTTCCCGGTAGCTCTAGTGATGGTAGCCCGGGTAATCCGGGCAGTGGCGGTAGCCCGGGTAATCCGGGCAG
>Ga0181356_1001466_pt1 | contig 10224 bp, 10 predicted proteins | sample Fa13VDMM110SN_FD_130104 | JGI IMG/M metagenome (GOLD analysis project Ga0181356, IMG submission 130104) | Freshwater viral communities from Lake Michigan, USA - Fa13.VD.MM110.S.N | ecosystem: Environmental > Aquatic > Freshwater > Lake | place: USA: Michigan | collected 2013-09-24 | reverse complement strand
CCCCACGAGCGTTTTGGGCCTGTGTCGATGTGGATAAATCCCTGTTTGGGGTAATAGCCAAACCCCGTAAAGCCTACGGCGCGCGCTGCGGCCTCAAATTGTTCGGGGTCTTGGTTTTCCATGCGCACGTCAAATGCGATACCCTGCATATGCTGGCTGTTCTTTGCGCCGCCAACGGCTCGGTTATGCTCAGGGCTACGGTATGCAGACGTCAACAGCAGGGGGCGCTTTAGGTTGTCTCGTAGGGCCTGAAGCTTGTCTAGAGCGTCCTCGTTTACACCTAGCGCACCCGTACCTTTGCAGGCAATCTCGCGTGGGCTGAAACTTTTCCAGCGCCATTCAGCCTTTGGAACCTTTGAAAAGTGTGCGTACAGCTTCATTTTCCCACCTTTGCGATTAGGGCTTTGATGTCATCTCGTATTTCGGCCAGCATGGAATTGGTCTCGTTACGCGAGCGCTGGGTAGCTTCCATGTCTTCTTTGCGCTGGTTCCACAAGCGCTTGATCTCTCTGCCGTTCTCAACGCTGCCAGCCTCAAGGCGGATAAGCCACACCACCACAGCAACAAAGCTGGCGGCGATCGGCCAATAGGGGAGAAGGTTCTGCATCGTCATCGTCTCCTCAGTCTATGGGGTTTGCGGCCAAGCCACATTTTCAGGAAAACCCGCCTGCTCCGGAACTTCCCGCAGAGCTTGCCGATACGTTGCCCACGCCGATCGATCGACGGGCGCGTCTGCGACTTGTGTCCAATCAGAGGCTGCAAGTAGATAGTCACGTTCTGCCCGGATGTCTTGAGCTGTGGGCGGCTCTGGTGCTGGCGGGATAAAATTTACACCATCATACGACCAGCCAATGCCCACCCCGTTTTCGCAGGCGACACTTTCAGGCAATGCCCCCATAATGACGTTTGTGACAATTCCGTCTGTTATGATTGCGCTTTTCATGCAAATAACTCCAAGATTACGATACCTGTTCCGCCATCCCCGCCTGCGGTATTGTTAAAGCCAGCACCACCACCAGAACCTAAAAGACCAACGCCGCCCGCCACAGCAGAGAAGCGTCCAACACCGCCACCAGAAAGAAGACTAGAGCCTCCGTGACCAGAATATGCAACGTCACTTTCAGCTTTCAGCCTATGCCCACCGTGACCACCCGATGCGTTTATGTCACCACCAGAACCTACTCCACCAGTCCCACCGTTATTAGCGCCACCATTTCCGCCAGTTGCAGAGCAGAACGATCCAAAAGAAGATGAACTACCATTAGCACCATTGTTACCGCCAGCAGCACCACCATCACCACCAGCACCTACCGTTACTGTCTCTGATGCGGCAAGACTACTAGCTAGGATAAACTCCTCTGAGTAGCCACCAGCACCCCCACCGCCCGCAGCAGTAGCATTGGTAGTTGAAGATGGGCCTCGACCACCACCACCACCAGCCTGAACACGAACACGAACAGCGTTTAACCACGGGTATGTTGCTTTGCTGAACGTCCCACTTGCTGTGAATTGGACAGCACTGACGAATTGGTATGAGGGAACACCAGCAGCAGCCAGTATTCCATTAGGAAACTCAGGCGCACCAGTACCTGCACCATTAGTGATCGTGTCTACTTTAATCTGGCTCATGCTTCCAACCCTCGAACTTCCTCACGCCATACTTGACGCTGGGCAACCACCTCTGGCTTATGTTTATCATAGTCAGACAGGGCCACATAGTCAGTATCCCGCAGTAGCTGCTTGAGTTCAGCAATACGTGCATCCTTAGTGGTTTGTGCTGCCTCAGCGGCTTTCTGTTCGGCGGTCTTTAGTTTGGACAGGTCAATCATTGGGGCAACTCCAGAAGGCCATCTGCAGGGTCAAGCAGGGGGGGTGGGAAACGAGTAGCGTAAGATGCACCTGCGCCATGTGGGAGGATCAGGGTCAAGTGTAGGACACCATCAATGCGCTCTACGTCTGAGGAAAGCCATGCGCAGTCAACTGCATCTCTTGGTAGGGTAGCACCATCAGGGACTACAGAGAAGTCGTAAGCTGTGCCATTGATAGTTAGTATGTCACCAGACTTAATGACTTCCAGAGTATCATCACGGCGTTGTGGGGATAGGGTAATTTTCATTTTGTTCTCCTTTAGAACCATTGTCCAATAGCTGTTAGTCTGTTTGCAACTAGGGTTGCCGAAGTAGTTGCGGAATGATGTCTAAAGTCAACGGTTGTGGTGGTTGGGGTATCGAATGTCAAAATCCTTATATTTGATTCTGCTTGACCACTTACTACAGGGGCCACCAAAAAAGCTACAGGGAAAGTCCATGTAGAGACGGCAGTAGTTCTAAACATGCTTCCAGTAGCTGTTGTGGAGCTTTGGGTTGTCAGAGCGTAATTCCAGCAAATCATTGTCCCATCAGCATATTTCACATACTCACCATTTGCATTTGATCCACTCTCAAGGATAGACCCAGTAGGTACACCAGCAGACTGACTGACAGTGCCAAGGATATTACCTTGGTTGTAAATCTCACCAGCGGCATCAGGCAGCGTCAGGGTGCGGTTGGTGTTGCTGTTTGGTGCTGCGAGAGTAAAAGTTCCCGTACCACTTGCATTGGGCGTAAGTGCGATGTTGCTCATTTTGTTTTTCCTTTAGAACCACTGTCCAGTAGCTGTTAGTTTGTTTCCAACGAGGGTTCCTGAACTACTTGCGGAATGCTGTCTAAAGTCAACAGTTGTGGTAGATGCGGGATCTATTGTCAGAATCCTTCCAGTCGCGTCTGCTTGACCACTTACTACGGGGTCCACCAAAAAAGTTACAGGGAAAGTCCATGTAGAGACGGTAGCAGTTCTAAACATGTTTCCAGTAGCTGTTGAGGAGGCTTGTGTTGTCAGAGCGTAATTCCAGCAAATCATTGTCCCGTCAGCATATTTCACATACTCGCCATTGGCATTTGATCCACTCTCAATAATAGCACCAGTAGGGACACCAGCAGACTGCGTAACTGTTCCGAGGATATTGCCTCTTGTATAAACAAGTCCATCAGATGCTGTAATGCCAGTTGTTCCGTCGAGTGTAATTGCCATTTTATATCACCACATATCTTGCGCCAGTGCTAACCGTTACGGTCACACCAGAGTTAATTATAATTGGGCCAGTTGACATAGCGTTCTTGGTCGCTGGGATTGTGTAGTTCGTCGTAACGGTTTGTCCGTTCTGAACAAAAACCTCATCAGCCCCGCCGCCAGTGGCCCCGCCGCCAACAGAACCCCACGCCGATCCGTTGTAGCCCTCAAATTTGGCAGCGTCGGAGTTGAAGCGGAAGAAGCCCGCAGACGGGCTGCCATCGCGCTGAGCCTGCGTGCCGGTCGGAATGACGGCAGATCCAGTGTTAGAAGTTTTTGCAACCCGGTTTTCAGCAGATGCAGCCGATGCAGCCGCAGCCGTGGCAGAGCTGGCCGCGTTGGTTGCTGACGTAGCAGCCGCCGATGCAGACGATGATGCATTGCTGGCTTGGGTCGTAGCGGTCGAGGCCGAAGAGGAAGCCGAGCTGGCCGAGCCAGCCGCAGCCGTGGCAGAGTTGGCTGCGTTGGTGGCCGAGGTTGCCGCCGCAGACGCAGACGATGCAGCGTTAGATTCTGACGTGGCCGCCGAAGCTGCGTCAACAATCAACGCCCACTTGGCCACATCAGCGTTGCTGCTGATCGGCTGAGATCCAGTGGAGGTATGAGCCGTCACGCAGATGTAGATGTTGTAGTTTGACGTGTCCTTGACAATGTCGCGCTGAGCAAAGGCCGTGCTGGTTGCCCAGTTGCCGCGATAGGTGCCAAGCTCCTGGGCAACCGACAACTCGCCGGCGCTGTTGAAAGCAAACACCTTGTTGGCACGGTCAGCAGCCAACACAGTAAATTCGGTCGAGCTGATTGTGTTTGTGCGCGAAGCCTTGATTGCTCGGCCCAGCTCTTCGTCATGCTGCTGGACAATGAACGTCAGCTTGTCCAGGGCGTCTTCCAGCGACTGAGCCGGAAACGGATCGTTCTCAACCAGATCCAGCTCCTGCACTAGATCCTGCTCACGCAGAATGGTCAGCGTCTCACCAGATGCCGGAGCCGTCAGCATGGTGACGTTGCCGCCGCCTGCGTTGCCGACACCACTCACAGTGTAGTGGGTGGTGATCGTCTTGACTGTCTCAACGCCAGTGGCCGAGCGCACGATGACGGTCAGGTCATCTTGGTCAAAGATCTTGAACGAGTAAGCAAAGACAGTGGTCGAGCCATTGCCGTTAAACTGTACTCTACTGGTGCTGCTACTAACGGTCATCGCACACTCCTATTTGCCGGCATATTAGCATGGTTTATTAGGCTAGTCATCCACCTGGTAAGGCGGAACTGATATTTGGAGCGCGAGACGGCGTTGGGTTTCCTGGCGCCCACCAATAATCCTGATCATATTCTCTCTTGTATTTGTTCTGCACAGAACGGAACTTTTGCGAGGCTTTTGGATCTGCATACAGCTGAAGCCGATCGAACAGCATACGCTCAAGCCCAAGACGCATGTACCACAGAGATGCGCCAGGAGTGTAGCGTTGAACAAACTTTACCATCTCAGATGCTGCGTTGGTGTCTTTGCCCGATGCAACCTCCATCAAGTTGCCTAGGGTCAGATTGCGCACATCGTTTGCAAACCCAACGACCGGGCCAGCGATCGTTTGAGCCAAGCCACCGCCAAATCTGTTTACGTCCGAGAACAAGAAATCGCCGTAGATCCCTAGGCCACCACCCTGCAAGAATGCAGCGCCCCAAAACTCAGGTGAATCCATAGGCCGAGGGTCACGCCCCTTTGACATCTCTTTCAGCTGCATTGCTAGGGCGCCCATGATCGTAGCAGAGATCAACAGATCCGCGAAGTACACGCCCTTCCCCTTAACGCCGGCTTGGTTCATCCCGCGCATCAGGTGCGTGTTCAGCAGGGTAATGCCGAACCCTTTGTACATTGCAAAAGATCTGGTCAGCTCGCCGGCAATCGTGCCTGGTCTGGTGTCACCAGTTAAAGCAACCCGACCACGAACCGACGTAGATGGCACGGCAAAGTTGGTTTCTGTGTTGATCATCTCCATCAGACGAATGCCGAGCTGGTTGGCCATCTGTGGCGTTAGATCTGTGCGAGCTTTCACATCAAGCGGGCGCAGGAACTTGGCGCCTTGCTCGTCGTAAAGATCAGTTGCGCGGATCATGTCCCACCGATCAGATCCGATGTCATAACGCTCCAATGTCTTTTTGAGCATTGGCGGAAGATCATCAAACTTTTTGCCCACGCTGTCGGCAAGCGTTCCCATAAACTCCATGCCAAAAGACCAGCGCCCTGCTTGCGTCATTGGCGAAAGCAAAGACGCACGCATCACGAAGTCGGCCACCCGGCGCGTCACCTCGGGGCCGGAGATGTCGCCAACATAGCGCATCTGCGCAGATGCAATGCTGGTCCAACCTTCAGCGATCAGGCCAAGACGGATTGCCAGCTCGCCTTTCTCTTTCGCATCCAGCGGGTTCAGGAATTTGAGGTACTGCCCGAGCATCCTGGTTTGCGGCAGGCCGGCAAAGTTCCGCGCCATGCGTTGAAAGTTGATGTCGGTGATTGAAACGACCGCCGCAGATCCAAGCTGCGCAGACTGCAAAACTTGGCGGGTTCCTGCGAACGTGGCCGCAAAGAACGAGTTGATCGGTGCGTTCACGTTGCCGGTGATTGCCATGTACAGCTCATCAATCGTCTTCGATGTGCCGCGCGCACGATTGGCCATTGCCGGATCACCGCCGGCTTTCTTGGCCAGCGTCTGCTTAATGAATGTTGCAGTTGCTTTAGGGTTTGGCCCCATGATTTCCATCATGCCGATATCGCGCGCCATCATGTCGATGTGAGCAATCATCGTGTCAAAGACATTGGAGTTGCCAAATTTATCTTGGTATTGCAGCCAAGTGTTTGCGTCCTTGAATACCAAGAAGCGATGATCCTGGCGACGGTTGGCGACCGATTTTCCAGACGACTGACCGCCAGGTTTCAGTTTGTTCATGCCATCCGTGCTGATGCTTTCATATACATCACGCAGGGCAAGTTCTAGCTTTTGTGGTGAAAACGGAAGCCCAGTGGTTTCGTCAACCATCTTGTTGGCGTTTAGCCTGGGAGCGATGTAATCGCGCCATTGCGTGTAGCCTGCCTTCATCACTGCAAGCTGATCGTGGACCTGCGGCAAGCCCCAGTCGCTGCGCTTGGGAATGGCGCCGCCGGCCATGTTGAAGCGCTTCCTCATTATTTCTGCCGTTTTGTTCCAAGCCTGGGCAAGCTCACTTGCAGAAGCATCGCCTGTCGATTCGCCAAAGATCTCACGCGCAACATTCTTGAGTTTTGCCTTCTGGCGCACCTCACCGATTAGGTTGCGGCGGAATTCTGCCAAGAACGATGACATGCCTGAGAAAGCTTCGCTCTTAACTTCCTCAATGCGCTGAGTAACGCTTGAGAATGTGGACAAGGTGTCTTGCTCAAAGATTGCAAGAGCGCCACTGAATGGATCTTTACGGCCAAACCGATCGGTATAGCCGTCCATGTTTTTGGTGATTTGTTGCCAGGACCGCAATTGCGCAACCTTATTGCGCTTGCGGCGGATAGCCTGTCTGCGCAGAGTGTCAAACGTATCCTGACCGGCTTTGGCTTGCGCCGAAGCTTTGTTCATCTTGCCCTGGTATTCGGCGTCCAGCTCGTCAAAAAGATCTCGCGCCGTTGTTGCCTGCTCTGGCGTAATCTCGCCCGAAAGCTCGGCATCGTCTATGCAGTTTCTAAAGCTCATATTGGACACCTACTCAATCTATCGATCATCATATTGTCAGCGTTCAGCTCATCTAGCAACATGCGCGGAGTGATCGTTTCGCTGACAATCTCGCCGGTGTCTGGATCGATCCTCTCAGCAGTAGGAAACTCCATGTCCAGCAAAGACTCACCAACTGTCGGGATGTCAATATCTTCTTCCGCAACTGATGACTTGACGCCGACCGTCTCTCTGCCTATATCTTGGTTGGAGGTATCCCCTATGCGACTGTTCAGGTTTGACGTTTCCGAGATCGGAGCCGTCTCAGACAATGGCCTTGCCAAGTTGCTCGTCGGGTCAGATTGGCTGCCGAGCGATCCTTCCAGAGCAATGGCCCTTGAGATATTGGCTGACGAAAGAGCTGTAGAGCTTTCAGCCACAGAGGCTGCAGATGCTTTAGCATCACGCGGCGCACCGACCCCAATCTTCTGAGCGAACGACGGGTCAAGCGTAGCTTGCACGTTGCCATACAGCTCAATCATCTTGGCTTCAGCGGCCAGGCGATCTTCGACCGACTGCAGTGGATCGCGTGAAATTTCGTACAACTTGTGACCGCCCTTGTTTTTTTTGGCATCCAACATGCCAGGCGGCCATATCTGGATTTCGCCAAGCTGCCCGTCATCAAATCGCACCATGAGCTTGCGATCAAAGTAGCCAACAGGCGTGACCGACCATCCCTCATCAACTAGGTGAAACCTGGCCGCTAGAGCTGCAACAAAGTTTTCAGCTTCATCAAACGTGCGGGCTGTGATGCCGGTACGGGCGACATCGGCAATCTTGCGATAGTTGCCGGCGTACTTGTCTTCGACTTTTTCTTGCGTCCGCTTGGCCTTCTTGAGAGGTGCCGACTCAAACTCCATGCTAAGGTCGCGTGCGGCGGTTTGCGCCGCATTGTTCAACTCCGCATGGTTGCGAGCCGCCGCCACCATTAGAGTGTCAAGAGTGTCGTATGGCTGTGTGGCCTTCAGATTAGATGCCAGCTCATCAAGCTGGATCTTGCTGAGAGACGGGCCGCTGATGAGGACACGATCGACCCCAGCCACCATAGAGCTGATAGTGGCAGCAACATCGAACTGAGGCGGCAAGAGCGCTTGCATCTCTTGGAAGAAGTCCTGCTCGAAGACACGCGCCTGGTCTTCAGCGCCAGATCCACCTGGATCGTCAAAAGAGTCTAACTGTTCTTGCTCAATGCTATTTCGTACTGAGCGTTCCGGCGCTGCAACATTGATATTGCTTCCTGCATCGCTAATCGCTGCGCTGTCATAGTCGCCCGAGTCAATTGCTCGTCTGACAGATTCGACGAAATTTCGAGTAGCCGAGGCGATATTCCCAGTGGATTTTGCGCTTTGAGCGGCGGCGTTGAGCGCATCTGCGATTGCACCTTTTCGGTTGGCTTGGCTTTGGAGGAAGGCAATTGCGGTGCCATCTTCATTAATCCTTTTCTGGTTTGACTCGGTGGCAAGCTGGTTGCCCTCGCCTTCGATCCGAGACTGGTTCTCTACTAGGTTTTTGAACGTAGAAAGATCTTTGCGGAGCTGCTTCTGTGCGCGATCTAGGATCTTAGCCCGTTCTGCAAATAGGCTTTCAACCACCATCTCTTCGCCAAACAAGTTTTCCTGCATCTCACGAGAGATCGGTGTCGCCATGACCTGGCGCACGATCGCCTCGGCCTGAAACTCATTGGCAGGATCTGCTTTCGCCAAAACACCCATCGCTGCTGTCTGCATGTCAGGGTCGCTTGATGCCAGCCTTCCAACAATGGCGGCATAGTTCGACGGGACGACCTCATTGCGCACCATGCCCCAAGCCTCATCGCTTAGGTTGGTCAGCTCACGGGCCTGCCGTACAAACGGCGAGCGCGGCGGCAGCTCGGTGACGCGACCAGGCGCCGTGCGCAAGACCTTGGCAGCATCGATTGCCGTTCCGGTGCCTTCAGAGATGTTCTTGAGTGCGGCAATCACCATTGCCTCTTGAGGGCTGACGCCATCAACCTCTCTCAGTTTCATGCCGTACATCACAACATTTTGGCTTGGGTCAGAAGCCTTGATGCGCTTTGCCAGACCAACGCGCTGGTGGCCGTCTGCGATAAACTTACTACCATCAGCGTATTCGTAGATAGTGACGTTTCCCGCTTTGATTGGGTCCCAAGTGGTGACCCCCTGCAGACGTTCGGTCACGCCGAAAGCATCGCCACCAGCCTTGAACTGGAACGTCTCAGCATCGATTTCGATCTCGTCTGGGTTAAACTTGAAGATGACGCCATCAAGGTTGTCGTATGCGTCAATCGATTTGGCTGGGGCTGGTGGCGTCTGAGGCTGGTTCGAGATCGCTGGCGGCTGGTTGGCCTCAACAGCAGCAATTGCATCAGACACGCGTGCCTTATGCTCGGCTTGACCTTTTGCCGAAGGGGTCAGCGGATTTGCCGCTGCAAGATCTTCCGCGTTTTGCGCTTTGAGCAATAGCGTCTCAGCTTCCGGCGACAGCTTGACACCAGACTTGCGCAGGGCTGCAATGCCAGATTTTGCCTGGTTAATAGTGAAGGATACCCCACGATTAGCGCCGGCGATAGCAACCGGGATTGCCGCGCCTCCAACCGCTGCAAGACCAACATTGGTGAAAAAGTCTTCAGACGTGTATTCAAGGCCCAGAGTTGCATACCATTCAGCAATCTCAGGCTGCTGGATGCCTTCGATGGTTGCCCCAATTAGAGCCTCTTGCGTTGCAAGGCTCCACAGGTTTTTGGCAGCGCCGCCAATCAACATAGATTCGAGATTGACGGGATCTACGATCGCAGCCCCCGCTCCACCGACAAACTGCGCCATGTAGTTGCCGGCTCCAGGAGACCGACCAAAAAGCTCATCGGCCTCTTCCATCGTACTTATCGCGTCTTCAATGACACCTTTCCGCAAATTGAAGTCAAACTTCGGATCGGTGATGCGCGTTACAAAATCTGCATCAAACTTGTCCTTGTTGTCAGAAACGTATTTCTGAATTTTTCTAAGCTCAAATTTATATCTATCTTCTCGCGTATCGGAGCTATGAGGCGCAGATAATATGCCGGTGTCCATATAGATCGCAGGGTTGTAAAAGTCCTCACCCGTTACCGATCGGATTTGCTCGACCACTGGATCTAATGAGCTGCGAAGGCCCGAGATCAAGCCCTGGCGCCCAGTTGCAACACCAGACTTGAAAGCCATAGACAGATTTTCAGACAGTTCACCGATCGGCTTGCCCCTGGTTGGGAACGAACCAATTGCTAGTGGATCTGGCTGGGACGGAATGATCCCCATTATTCAAGCTCCATCAGATCTTCGAAGGTGAACGTGATCGTATCGCCTCTTCCGTCAATCATAACAGCAAACGAATTATCGCCATACTGGCCGTAGGT
>Ga0181356_1001464_pt1 | contig 10227 bp, 12 predicted proteins | sample Fa13VDMM110SN_FD_130104 | JGI IMG/M metagenome (GOLD analysis project Ga0181356, IMG submission 130104) | Freshwater viral communities from Lake Michigan, USA - Fa13.VD.MM110.S.N | ecosystem: Environmental > Aquatic > Freshwater > Lake | place: USA: Michigan | collected 2013-09-24 | reverse complement strand
TTGGCATTAGATCCGCGCCCCCATCAGTCGTAGGTCGTTTAGGAAAGGTTTGTTGAGGTCAGACAGGGACATTTCCGCGTCTGCGCGGTCGGCTAGCTTCTTTACGTTCTTGGAAATATTGATTGCCGCAGCGCCAAGTTGAATAAGAACTGCGCCAATTCCCATTCCGCCCACCCCAAGTAGTGAATAACTTCCAACCATGGCCTCTCCTAATTTCATGGCCATCATCCCGGTTGTCTTAGCAGCTTCATAGATGGCTTCAATGATTTCAGGAAGACGAACGACAATGTTCTCAAGGATGTCGGCGACTGCCTTGGTAATTGGCTCAAGGAAGATAGCCCCAAGTGAAGCCGTAAACCCGCGAATCTCCAACATGGCTCGCTCAACTCGTCCAGACTGCACAATCTGAGCGGCAACAAACGAACCCGTTACGGCGCTCATCCGCATCTTCTTCGCCATCATTTCCATCTCGTTGCCTAGCTCCGCTAATTGAATTGCGGGACTGTACTCACGAATGTCGTCCGCAAAGCCCATGATGAACGAATGCAAGCGCATCAAGGAGTCGTAGATGTATCGCGCTGCCTTAGCGACTTCGTCGAATGCCTTCTTGACAACGCCAGCAACGAAACTAAGGGCGCTGGCTGCTGCTGACATCATGGCCTGAATGTTGATTCCGCCACCGCCGCCGCCGCTACTAGCACTTGATGCAGCGCCGCCAGTAGACGACCCGCCGCCTTCGTTGATGTCGATGGTAATCTTGCCTAGGTCTTGCATTATTGAACCTCCCATGTCATTTCAAACGCGCACAGGAAAGTCTCAGTTCCACGCATCCAGCCGACCGCCTCGTCTACCGCCTCGATCTGCCCACCGCTGCGCCATGTGAGCGGGATGGTCAGCCGACCGCCGAGCGTGTTCTGGATCAGGAGCGTGCGTAGCCCGTCAATGAATTGCTCAATTCCCTCATCCCCGGCAATGCGCTCGGTAGCCCGGTTGGTGTTGTCAAACAGGCCTCGCCACCAGACCGTGATCTGAATCGTTGATTCAAGCAGCCCAACGCCGCTACGAGGGTGCAGGGCAGCGTCTCCGCTTGGGACGATCTGTACCGCATACTGGGCAAGCATCTCGTCTCCGGGCTTCTCCACCACATAGACGGCATCCCCGTAGCCGCTCGTAGACATCCAATTACGGATCTCGTCACGCAGCGCAAGCCAGATGCCCGCGTTACTTTGCACGGTCATTGGTTTGCCGCCTTGTTGTGTTCCATACTCATGCGAACGCGGAAGGCAAGATCGTTGTCCCCGGTAGCGGTTCGGATCGTGTGTTCCGTCAGCTCGGGCGACCCAAACGCAATAGCAATACCCTGCGCGAGCATGAGCGCGTGTCGCGCTTCAATCATGGGGATGTTCTGCGCGAGTCCCATTGCTGTTAGTCCGTCAAAGTCTGAGGGGAGCCGTCCGTAGGTTGCCAAGAATTGGGCAACCCCCCTTGTTATTTTCCCGCCTGCTCAACCGCCTTACCCATGCGAGCAAAGACTGCAAACAAGATCTCGTCCGACGCGTTAGCAGCTACTTCGGGCGAGCGTGCTACTTTTCGTAAGGCTGCTGCGACATCCGCGACTTGCGGTTGCCCGTCTTGCTTCCCGCTCAATGCGGCGAGCGCCTCGTTCCATTGAACCACCAACGCGCCGGACGGGATTTCTACGCGGAAGAGAAGCGGGTCGGTATCTGGGGTAAGGTCGATCATGTCAGGAAGTATAAGAGGCGGCGAGCAAATTGCTACCGTCTGGAATGGCGCGGAAGGTCAAACCCATACGTTGCTCGACGTTGCCGAATTGCGAGTGCGCGATTGCGTCACCCATCAAGTAGCAACGCCCAAAGGTGTAGCCCGTCTTGCCAGCCGTCGCTGGGTCAATTTGAACTCCAAACGTGCCGCTATCGCCAACCAAGAGACGGCCAACGGTCGAGGTGTACGCCGCACCGCGCTGGCGCACCTGAAGGCTTGTCAAGACCGACGCATCCCACTTGACCAGCGTGACGGTGATCGTCGCGCTCGTGTTTTGTACCACCATCTCCTCCGGGGTCGCACCCGACGCAACGGTCTTGATCTCATGGATGTTGTCCGAGTAGGAGACTTGCGGCAGGTTGTCGTTGTCGGTCAAGCCTAGCTCAACATAGCCAGCGCCGACATTGACATAAATAGACGTTGGGCCAGCGACGAAGATTGCGGTTGCCATTACTTGAGTTTTCCTTTGAGGATCTTTGCTAGACCGATTCTAATGGTTTTGCCTATGGCACTAAATTCCACGGCGGTCGGAACAAGGAACGGACGAGCGGGAACGTCTACGCCGCCCCACGCCATGACGTAATCCTTGCCCCGCGACAGGTTCTCGGTGTTGGGGTTCGCCCCGGTCGCATGGGTGCGCTTGCCCTTGCGAGTCAGCGGGATGAAGTTCGGGCCGTCAGTTGAGAAGCCCTTCTCATGGTAGATGCCATAGATAGCGCCCGACATGGTCACGGAGAGGCGGGCGGGGCCAGTCTGCTCGGCTTTCGCCCCAATCGACCGCAGTAGGTTTCCCGTGTCGCGGAGAGGCTGCCCACCGTTCCGGTAGGACTGCCCGGACATCTTGTACTCGGTGACCATGACGTTCTTCACAACGACCGAGCCGTCTTTCTTCTTACGGCTGACCGCCTTGAGGACTTGACGGGTCGCGCTGGCAACCTCGCCCTCCCGGGGCTTCTTGGTCGTCCAGAACTCGCCAGACATGGGCTTGAGCGCCGCGAGGGCGACCGTCTCCCCGTTCGGGCCGCGCCCTTCGCTCTTTGCAATGTGCTGCTTTGCGTAAGACGCAATAGCCGCCGCAATGCCGTTACGGATTGCATCGTTGGCAAGTGCCTTGCTGATTCTCTTGCGCCACGGCTCCACGTCAGTTCCCCGGCATCGTGTTCGGGAGGCGAGGGCGGAAGAAAGCGCTCGTGCTTACGCCGTTGTACCAAGCGTTGGTCATCGTTGGCGTAGCTTGCACTTCGGGTAACCCGGCACTAGCCGCCTTGGCGACCGTCCCGAATATCATCTTCCCGTCCCGGAGTGCTTCCAGCATTGAGTACGCCTGCTTTAGACGCTGCTCAACGGCTGGGGTGATCTTCATGGCGCGGCGCTGAAAGAGCGCCTCAACCGCCAAGTCAACAACGAGCGTCATCAGCAGGGGGTCGTGGGCCGCTGAGAGCGTCGTTAAATCCAAATCGGTGTAGATGTTGCCTACACGCGTGTACGCCTGCACGATGCCCGTAGCGCGTTCTAGCGCGTGCGTAGTCACCGGGTTGGAGCCGAGCATAGGACTGCCGAGGTCGCTGCACAGTTGTGCAATGATCTGAGCGTCGAGCGCGGCTTCCAAATCGGCGTAGGTGGCGTATGCGGTCATAGGTTCCGCCTAGAGAGGGGGGTGGGAACCGAAGTCCCCACCGCCCTCATCCTGAGAGGCTGACTAATCAGGCTGTGACATCAAGAACAAGAACGCCAGAGACTGGGGAAACCAGTTCGGAGGTGCTGTTGTCAATGACGCGGCCTTCAATACGGCGATCCTTCGGATCGTCCCAGTTCTCAACTGTCATATCTTCAAAGGCGAAGATCTGGCAAGTGCTGAACGAGGTCGAACCTTCGACACCCATCAAGCCACCGGGGCGGCTCAAGAAGACTGCCGAGTTACCGTAGACGAACGAACGAGTCGTCGAGGCTGCGCCCTTGCGGCTTGTCACCTTGACCGAGTCGTCAACAACAACCGAAACGCCGAACAGATTTGGCGGAAGGCCGTAACGGCTAAAGATGTCCGAACCCTGAAGGAACGGCAGAGCAGCCGGGTAGTTCTTGACATAGTCACGAACTTCGGAAGTCTGGGAAATGGAGTTTGCAATCGTTGGGCTAATCACCATGTTGATATCTTCACTACGAACCGCGCCGCCAGTAGCGAGCGAGATGCGCTGAAGTGCCTGCTGAATGCCCTTCTGGATGCGGTTGTCTGGGCTACCTGCGGTAGTCCACGGGCCGCCTGCCGCCGTAGCGGTTCCGTTTGCAAAGTAGTTGCCAGCGGTGTTAAACGCCGTCTGTGCTGCGGTGTTGGTCAGCGCGGTAGCCGTTCGCATGGAGCGAGCGGTCATAGCGAGCTGTGCCTTGCTGCGAGCGTGCTGGGCAACGATGTCCCACGCGGCTTGCTTGACTGTCTCGTTCGGAATGTAGAACGGGAAGGCAAAGCGTTGAGCCGTGAAGGTAACGAAATCGTGCTGGTTCATCTTGCCGACCGGGCGGTCGTTACCAAGAGGCCAAGCGAATTCGTTAACGTCGGTCACGCGGACATTGTCGTCCGAATCAAGACGCAGGTAATACCCCGTCTGCTGATTGCAGGCAACGATTTGAGCATAACGGGTGATGGCAAACGAATTCACCGCACGGGTGAACTCAACTTGGAGAGCGCCAGTTGCGAGCGCGTTGGTGGAGGGGACGTAAGTGTTTAGACCGCCTCCGACTGTTACATAGGCCATTTGATGACCTCCTTTCGAGTGCTAATTAAGCGATTGTCTTGGTTGCGGGAAGGCGGTAAGCCCAGAAGATGATGCCATCAGCGGCGGCAGGTTCAAGGGAAACGAACATCGGCATATTGCCGCTAGTTACCGTGATTGCCTTGCCGCCCGTTGTTGGGATCAAGCCAATGCCAGCGGTAGCGATTGCTGCACCAGCTTCGATCTGCACGCAGTTCGATGGCTGAAGGGAAATCGGGTCAGAGGTAGCCGATGCTGCATGGACGGTAGCGTCGAATCGACGGGTTGAGCCGTCGGTCACGCCAACAACGTAATCGGTGACTGCCGTTGCGGGCGCTCCACCGAAGTTAGTTGTCGAAGCCTTACAGAGTCGGAAGGGGTTAATGTCAGTAGAAGCAATGAGATTCGGCGAGAATTGAAGCATTGTTGTTTCCTTTTTAGCCCTTCATCCGGGCGTTAATTGCCTTTGCAAACTCTTCAGGCTTGCCAGCAAATTGCTTGACGAGTGAGCCAACGTCACCAATGTCCATGCCACGCGGCAGGGCTGCTCGGCTCATATCAATCTTGGTTCCGATTGGGTCGCGGGCGAACAGGTCGCGCCATGACTCAAGGAGAGCAACTGGGTTACGAGAGGCCTGCAACTGACCGACAAGCGCCTCGCGCTGTGAGTCTGGGATGCGGTAGCCCTCCTGCTCCATGATCTCCACTTCGCGCTCAAACTTCTCGCGCTTCAACTCGGCTTCTAGTCGGGCGAACCGCGACTTGAGGCGAGCGTTTTCCGAACGAAGAGCGTAGGTTGAGTGACGGCTAGCAATGACGGATTCGTCTTCCATCTCGTCCTCTTCGCCTGCCTCAACGTCATGGCTCTCGATGTCGATGTGGACTTGACCTTCTTCCTCGGCCATCTCGTCCTTCATCTCATCTTCGTCCGCAGCCATCTCGTCCTTATCGTCCGAGTCGTCCGCGAACTTCTTCTTCATCATGTCCGAGAGATCGGAGATGGCGCACTTCATGGCCTCCAACTCCTCGCGCATATCGTAGCTGGATGCCATGCTGGCCTCCTCCTTGGTAGTCGTCGGGACAAAGGTATTGAGTCCACCGCCGACCCCGACGAGGTCATGGTTGGACTTTGAACAGGTGATTTTCTCGCCCTTGCGGGTGAAATGGGTGTCCGGGAGGGGGCGGCGCGGGGTTTCACGCCCGAGCAGCGCCACCTCGGATAGGTGGTTTGAGCCTGACCAGATCTCAGCCGACCGACGCGGGAAGGCGTTGGTAGCAATGAAGCGGTCGAAAATATCGCGGTTGACTTCCATGTCGCCCACAATGTACCCAATTCCATCGCGTTCTTCGTAGGAAATTGTGGGGAATCGACCGACAGCGGACTTCGGTTCCTTGCCGTCCTTCTCGTGCATGATGACGAGCCGAGGGAACGAGCCGCGAGCCATGTGCTTGCGCGTTGATGCAACGATGTCCTTCAGGCGCTTGTTGTTGAACCGCTTGAGTTCCGGGTCGGCCTCGCCATCGTCGATGGCCGGGTCAAACGCCATGAACAGTTCAACGCGCTCAATCATGACCTTGTCGCCGTCTTCGGCAACGGTGTGAGATGTCTTTGCGTTCACGGTCTTGTCCTCTTTGCGATCTAGTTCCTTGTCCTTGCGCTCCGCCCAAGCCTTGCCCGCATCGCCGCCCCACAGGAGCCACGCGATATAGCCAGCGGAATCCTTGCCCCAGCCCTCGCCCTGCTTGTCCACCTCGTGCCGAGCGAAGTAGGACACCATCCGGCGCACGGTTTCAGGGGACAGGTTCGCCCGGTTCTTGATGTCCCGCGCCCGCGCTACGCCGATTTCCGTGCCACCGCGACCATGCTTTTCCCGCAGCTCAAGGCCACGGGCTGCATTGGATGCCATTTCGGTGGTTGGCTTTAGGTCGGTCATTGTGCTTCTAGAGCTGCAACCTTTGCGGACAGGTAGATCATCATCCAATTTTCCATGCGCCGTCGTAATAGCATGGAACATTGTTTGCTCCTCCACCAGTGATCGTTGATGCAAATGTTGTTGCAGTTGCATCCGTGCAGAAGCCACGCATTCCCTCTGTCAGATTGGGCAGGGCATTGAGTGCAGTAAGGGTCAGCGGAGTGGTGATCCACCTGTTGTGGAAATACTTATCTCCGACGTTGATTTGGTTGCTCGTCGTTGCGCTATCAAGATCGGTGTTATAACCAATGCAGATGTTGGTCGAACCAGTTGTAAGCAAGTCACCAGAAGCCTTGCCAAGCAGGACATTGTTTGCGCCTGTGGTCATTACTGCCCCGGCAGAGCGCCCGACTACGGTGTTTCCATCGCCAGCAGCGGTGGAATATATAAGGGTATGCGTTCCGCTTCCGGTGTTAGACAGATTGATAGACGAGCCGCCCGATGTCAGGCTTATTTCAAAGTTGCTTCCGCTTACGTTGCGAACGAAATATGAGGTGTTTGCCGTGAGTACGCCGCCTCCAACAATGGAAGGTAATGTTGATCCAGCCGCAAACGAAACGATCTTGTTGTTAGCAAAAGAGTTAGTTAGATTCACCTTGCCCGGAGATGCGGCAGTGAAAGTTACAGTTGGAGAGGCGACAGTACCAGCAGGCTCTAAATACGCACCGCTTCCGATGACCACATTGTCAGACATAGAGAATGCTAGAAAGGCTCCGGCGATTTTTCCAGCGGCAGCCGAATCTCCAATCATTACGTTGTCCGTGCCCTCCCATTGTCGATAACCAGCATTGATGCCAGCGGCTACGTTGTCATCGCCACGATTGCCGTCCAAGCAATATTCGCCCAAGGCAACATTGCGAGTTCCAGTTTGATTTGCTACCAACGCTTGATTGCCAAGCGCGGTGTTGTAGGAACCAGTTGTGTTGTTGGTAAGAGCCTGAAACCCTATGGCTGTATTACTCTCGCCAGTCGTATTGAGGTAAAGGGTTGAGGCTCCAACGGCAGTATGAACACCTTTTTGGGTAAATCGTAGCGATTGTGTTCCAATAGCCGTAACATTTTGAATTTGCGCTAATGATGCGTCGGCGTTTGCAAGAGCCTGTAGACCAACTGCCACGCATTGATACAGGTTTGTACCCCCAATACCTGCTTCTTTTCCAATGAGTGTATTACTAGTACCAGCACTAACGAGATCTCTGCCAGAACCAGCACCAACGCAAGTATTTGAACCAGTAGAACTGGCAGCATTTGCTCCCGATAGATTACCGATAAACACATTTTCTGAGCCAGTTGTAAAGGCTTGACCCGCTCGGTTACCAATGCAAGTATTTTGACCGCCAGTAGTAATGTTTTGACCAGCGCGGGAACCAATACCAGTATTGTCGCCGCCAGTTGTGAGGTCGCGCAATGACTCGTTTCCAACTGCCGTGTCGTGAGTTCCAGTAGTTGCAGCCGTTAGCGAGTTTTGACTGACAACCGTATTAGAAACACCGCTGCTTGTGCCTCGACCCACGCGAACGCTGTTGATGAAACTGTCGCCAGCAACGGTAAGCGCGTCTGTGGTGCTGTTGTAAGTCAGCCCTGCATCGCCAGCGAATGCGCCAGCGTTGTTGAACTGCACCTGAGTCGTAGAGCCGCCGGGAGTGCCGCCGCCGCCAAGAGCCCCAATTGCCCCTACTCGTTTTGCCCAGAAAATTTCGTTGACAGCTGCCGCTTCTGCGGCCACAAAAGACGTGCGGGATGTGGCTGTAATGACTGCGCCGCCAGTTGTTGGCCGCAATCCATCACCAATGGCAATACTGCCACCCGCTCGCATTTGGACAAATTCGCCGTTTTGGAGATTGATGACATCACCAGCAATCGCTTGATTCAAGGAATCAAACGCCCGCGTTGATCCATCGGTCACCCCAATAACAACATCCGCTTCAGCGGTTGCTGCTTCAGCCCGAAACGGGTTGCTGGTGTTTGATTTCACACACGAATATGGAAGAATCGTGGAGGCCGCCGTGAAGTTGGGTACGTTTCCTGCGTTTGACATTAGATCTCTCCTCTGCGCTTCATGTCGAGCGCGATTGCGACCGCTTGGTCTTGTGGCTTGCCTTCTTTAATGAGCTTGGCGATCTTTGCGCCGACGGCTGGGTCAGCGGCGGACATGATCTTCAGCCCTGCCTTCTGCTCCTCGGTCTGCTCGCGGGTCATGCGGGTCTTCGCGCCTGAGCGAGACATCTCACCTGCCGAGCGTGAATCTTCATAGGTTTTTTTAACTTGTGACTCCATTTTGAGCCACTTGGCTGCTCGCATCAACCCATCCATTTCATCTTTAGTGATGTTCGGGTTTGCGCCCATTTTTGCAGCAAGAGCAATAACATTCTTCTGAGCAAGGTCGGGCTGCTGCATGATCTGAAAATCAAGAAACTTAAGTTCCGTATCAAAGCGTCCAAACGATGCCTTCGCGCCGGGGCGCGAGGCCTTGATCTTCTCCATTGAGCCGTCCTCATAAAGCCAGTACGGCGTTGAGTCGGGATCTTTTGCTGAGATGCCATGCCATTCAAGGTCGGCTGCGCTTGTAATACCCTTCGCCTTTAGCGCCTTGCGAAGCGCCCCGGCGGTAGTGCGCTTGTCGGCGAAGACTTCTTTCGCTGCAAATCCAAGACGGGCGGCAATTTCTTTCCGTGTGTTGCTCATGTCGTGCATCGTAGCGATCTCCCTTGCGATTTATTTATGCGTTTACGAAACCGGGGTCAGGAACTTGGCGCGTGTCCACAAGCCGCTGACGCGCTCCGTTGTGCTTGGCAATAGCGGCTGGGTCGATTGTCCCGTTCGGGCGCGTCCATCGCTCGCGCATGGCCTCGGCGGCAGGGACGGGAATGATGGCGCAGCGGCAGTTGAAGCCAAGCGGCGGGGCAATCCCAAGGCGGTCGAAGTCTGCCATCGTCCCGACGTACCCGTCAAAGGCTCGATGTGTGTCCCGGGTGCGCGGGTCTTTGGTGGCGCTGAACTGCACTAGCGGGACAAACGCCTGCACCCGCTCATCCCGTAGGACTTCGGCGCTACCCTCGGTCATGGCGCGGTTCGTGTTCGTCCGCAGGACGGTTTCAAGGCGGGAGGACGTTAGCCCTGTCCCGGTCATCAGTTGGACGGTAGTGACGAAGTCGCCAAGGTTCATGGTCTTGATGAGCTTGCCGACCACGCTCTTGGTCGGGCGTTCCTCAATGACCTGCGCGATCAGTTCCTGCACCATCCGCGCCTGCGCGACAGGCATGGCGGTGACGAAGAAGGTGGTATCAACGATCCGCTTCACCCGGGAGATAGCGCCCTGTGGGCCGCGTGTAACACCGCGTAACAACGAATCAAGGATCGGGGACTGCTTGCGGAGGTCAGGAAGGGCGTTTTCGCGCTCGTGATCGGTCACGTCTCCGGCGCTGGCGGCTGCTGCCTTGACGAGTAAATCCCAGTCGGCGCGGGAGATAGGGACGCGCTTCCTGAACCAGCCCGTGATCGGAGCCATCCACTTCGTCCCGAAGCCCTCAAGGGAGATCGGCACGTCTCGGTCGAACTTGACCGCGTCCCCATCGTCCAACATTCCCTCAATAGCCCCGTCCGGGATCTTGGCGGTGTCCACGGTGTCACGCGCCCCGAACAACCACGATGCCATCAGGAGCGCCGCCGTTGCCTCGTGGAACTCTGCCCATGCAGGGAGGGCATCTTCGCCCCTGACCTGAGCC
>Ga0181356_1001462_pt1 | contig 10245 bp, 15 predicted proteins | sample Fa13VDMM110SN_FD_130104 | JGI IMG/M metagenome (GOLD analysis project Ga0181356, IMG submission 130104) | Freshwater viral communities from Lake Michigan, USA - Fa13.VD.MM110.S.N | ecosystem: Environmental > Aquatic > Freshwater > Lake | place: USA: Michigan | collected 2013-09-24 | reverse complement strand
GGTTAGTATACGGTATATTGTAAAATGGAGTAGTATTTTGAGTTGTATTTGTTCCTGTATCAATTGTAAATAGTTCGCCTACTGTGCTGCCTGCTACGAATCCATTAACATAAGCCTTTTGATAATCAGCAGGTCGGTAAATTAATGGGCTTGTGCCTGAGTCTAAGTCAACATCATTTGCTGCATTTGGATTGCCTTGAATAAAACTATCTCCCATTTGAGCAAACAAGTTTTTCTCATCCGCATAAATTACACCTGTGTACTTTATATCGGACCCTGTTTTACTTATACCTGTCAACTGAAAGTACCCCGATATACAATTGCCACTCCCATTCTCTACAAATGCAACTACTCGTATGTTAGGGTCATAACCACTGATTGAGTTATCCTTGTTTATTACAAATAGTTGTTTAAATATCTGTGCATTGTTTGCCGTGTTAGGTAGTGTTATAGTTTTAGTGTGCGATACCTTTCGGCTTGCAGGCTCTTTAACATCAGTCAAAGAATAGTTAATCAGTATTGGCTCATCTTCAAACAAGTCAACATTAACACCTCCTATGTATAGTGTGGTTTGCATTATAAGTTCTGTCTGTTATATACTGATGTTTCTACTGCGTTAATTGTAAGTTGGAATAGCTTGTCGTTATCTCGTGTCTTAAACTCAAATGATGTATCTTCTATTTGTATTGGGGTAGTGGTTGACAATACTTCATTAATTCCTGCGGTGTTGTTTGAATGATTTATTTGATCATTAGGTGCAGGTGCGCCTGATGTTACATTTGTTAATGTAAATGCAGTTCCTTTTTGTTTTGCTACTAATTTAAACACTATTGCACTGGAAGTAACTCCACTTTCATCAAAGTCAAAATGAGTATTCCAATTACTTGCAACTAATACAGGTTTTATTTCTGCAAAATAAAAATCATCTGCAAATGTATATGATGTAACTGATGCAGGGAATGATGCCGTTAAACTTGTGCTACCACCCATAGTTGCATTTAATATTTGGCTACCATTAAAATACCAATCACTTACAGGTGGTAATATTGTAATAGTTATTTCCGCCTTAACTCCAAGTATAAACTCACTATCATAACTAAACTGCACGTTGTTTGATTCAACTAACTCACTAAGCCAATTCATTTCTTCCTCTGTTACCCAATCGGTACTTAACGTGTGGCGTGTTTTGATTTCTGAATCGTAAGTTCTTATTGCAGGGTCATAAGAATTATAAGTGTTAATATACCTGTCTTGCTTTTGATATGTTTTTCGATTGATGCTATCACGCTTAGTTGACTTCTTATTAAATATAAATGAGTCATACCCACCCCACTTGTTTTGAAAGTAAACATTTAATGTTGGGTACTTGCTACACGCCTCAACTAAATTGTAGCTATACGTTGGCGATAAGTCGTTTCCGTTGCTAATTCTTTCAAGTGCTATCGTGTAACGTGTTGCATTTGTTGGTACAGCCAATGCGTTGTAACTTCCATTAACTGTTAAATCGGTTTTATTTGCTGTTGTAACTGCTACCGTTTGCGTGCTTAGTAATGTTGCACCATTATAGTAAGTCACTATTGCCCTTGTGTTTGTTCCGCCATTACATAAGAATGTCAATTCATTTATTGTTGACCTTAATATATTTTTAGCTTCGGTATAACTACTCATAATATACTGCCCTATCCCAGTTGATGCAGCTATTGTTCCAGTGTTGATTAAGTCGGTTGGCACAAATTGCCTAAACTCATTTAATCTTAACGCCGCATTAAAACCTACATATTGAATGTTAGCCGAACTTGGATAGTAAGTCGCTACTCCACTTGCTGATGCTGCGTATTCTTCTCCGGGTATTACCTTAATTAGGTGTGAAATATCTCCTGCTTCAAAATTGCTTTTAGTGCCAAAAAATATTGATTGTTTAATTAACTCTTTTAAGTTAAAATATGAATAAAAACCTGCTCGTGGTAATTGGTAACTTATTACTGTTGGGCTTTTAAGCCTTCCTAAATATATCTCTGAGCCACCTTCGATTACTAATGATACATCTAATCCTATAATGTATTTAGGTGGTGCAAAAAGTGGGCCTTGAAGTACAAATACTTGGTCATTATAAATTGGTGTGTGCGATTGCGGTTGCTCTATTATTGTTATTGCCATTATTTATTAAAATTAACTAATTGTACTTTTATTACTCGACCTAATGTGGATGATAAATCTTCACTTAGTTGTGCTTTTGATTGTTTTGTAATTGAACCTTTAATATAATTCTTTGGAGTTAAACCCTTACGCTTTACAAAATATGCTATACGTTCTGCATCATCTGCTGATGCATTTGCATCAGCAGTCCATGATTTTATGCTTTCAATCATTGCTTCCGAAGCCCCAACATTTTTAAACTTATAAGGTGAACGGGGTGCTTTATTTTTTGATTGGTTTTCCGAACCTCCTCTTCCTTTTGGAGATTTTTGTACACCTTTATCTACATAATCATAATAATTTTCTGTAGTTACTATACCAACTTTTATTGATTGAGGCTTTGAACCTTGCAAAACTTGAGGGAATAATGATTGTGCCAGTCTGTTTCTTCTGCTTGTAGATGTTTTCATTAAAATCTTTTGCATTTCAATACTTATATTATTAACCCAATTTAAGACAACTTCCTCAGTTGAACCTTTAATTGCTTCACCTGCATCCTTAGTACCGAACTGAGTTGCTATTTTTGCTGCATCACTAAAACGAGCCATGTTGCCTCCTTATTCTTTCCATTTCCTTTTGTTCGTGTTCAGCCTTATCCTTAGAAAAACAAACAGCATTTAGAAACTCGATGATGTTCATTTCAAAAAAGTAATCCCACTTACTTCGATCATTATTTGCCATTGTATTTATCAAAGCTATCCAACCGTATTTGGTGTAAAATGTGCCTCCACTTCCTTCAATGCCTTCTTCCCCTCCTCCACTAAATAGGTTAGGATATTGCTGTCCAATTCCTCGTAGTACTTGCAAAAAAAAAGCATGATTGGGTAGGCTTGGGCAATTGTCATGTGGTTATAAAGTAGGTCGGCTATGTCTTTATGTTTCGCCCCATCGTACTTTTGCTGTATCAATCCATACTTCATTGGCACAGATATAGCAGCCAAGATGTTGTGTATATTGTAAATAATCTTATCAGGTTCTTTTGTAAAATGCGATACATCAATATACTGCCCTGATGTAAGTTCCTGCGTTTTCCAAATAACTTTAAACCACTTACCTTTAACTTTAAACTTCATACGCACTTTGCCAACTTCTCCCAAGTCTTCAATGTTTGCTAAGTATTTTAGTTTGGCTTTTAATTCGGTTAATGGTAAGCTTTCAATTTCATCCACAGTTTTACCGCTCACCTCTGCAAGTAAGCGCACGTTTCTATCTATCGGGTCAGTTTGCATTTCCGATATTAGTTTGCAGTTGAGGAACTTCTTAATTGTTAAATCTGAATATTTGCTTATCATAACTATAAATATACAATAAGCCGAATAATGCTTAACTTATTCCTATGGTAGCGTACTTGCCAGCAGGTCGGTTGTTTAGTTTGTTTAACCCAATGTAACGCAAAGCATCTATTGCGTGGTTGTTGTGGTCTATTGGTTTGCCTGTTAACTTTCCATCTCGGTCAGTTTCCCAAAGGTAGCTGCGTAACTCTTTAATTAAATTAGTTGAACGTTTAGTTACCATTATTTCGTAACGCTTCAATATGTCAATACCTATCTTTATAGAGTCAGGACCTTTCATTGCAGGATGCACATTAAAGCCTTGCCTTCTTAATTCCTCAATTGACTTCGGCTCTGCACTATCACAAATGATTTCTGCCCTGCCTATGTTTTGCGTTTTGTAAAAGTTGCCTATCTCGCTATTGGTCATGTTCGTTCGGTATAGTAACTCATCAACCCATAGCTTGCCTTCTTGTTTGTAAACAGCTATTAACGTGGTAGGGTCGTTTGTAAATCCAAAGTCCGTTCCGTATGCTACTAACTTTGCATCAAGTGGTATGCCTTCGCATTGCTGCCAGTTGTCAATCACTACTCCTTGTAAGTTTCCTATTTGTCCTAACCCATACACAGACCACCAATTTTTCCAATAAGCTGATGTGTCTGCTTTATCTCTTGCACTCTCAATATCCTTTATAATGTTCTCAGGTAGTGCCTCGTTATCCTTGTAGGTTAATATGATGTGTTCGGAGTCATCATCTTTTAATACTTCTGTATGCGCCCAAAATTCCGATGTCGGGTTAAAGTCCAACCATATATCATCCGATGTCCTTATTGCTAACTGATGGTAGGATTCAAAACTAATGTTGTTTGCCTCATTAATATAAAGGATGTTACGCCTTGCACCTCGTAGTTTACTTTCTTGCTCGGCACTAAAGAACTCAACGTAGGAATCATTGGCAAAACGATAAGTCAATAACGTGCGATTCCAATTTGCCTCGAAATAGCGGTTGGTTTCGTGCATGATTTTTAAGAAGTCCTTTATTGCACCACGCCTCAAATGTGGGATGGTTTCGGATACTACACTTATCTCCAACCCTGATTGCTTTGCTGCCTTGTCAATTAGTATTGGCAGTATACCGAATGTCTTACCCGCACTTGTTCCGCCTTGCACTACTTTTTTTCGTGCCTTTAATTTGCGTAACTTTTTTATTGCTGTTGTATACTTAAATGCCATTTGCTCACCGCATAGACAAGCGGTTTTATTGGTTTTCTTCGTTTTCGTCTTTAAAAAGTGGTTGTTCCTTAACCATCACTTCACTCTTATCGGTCAAACCATTTAAACGCTGTGTTATGCTCGAATTATAAATGCCTGACATACCGCCTTCTATTTGATCTGTTCTTACTGCTTTGCGTATGCGTGAACAGATAGTTGAATATTCGCTATACTTATTATCGCTATTTGCAAAATAGTTGCTTAAATCGCCTATAATGTCGTTATCGTAACACCAGCACTCAAACCCATCTATTGTTAATGGTCTTTCCTTTTTGCGGTTTACCTCATCTCCATCTTTTCCAACAAAGTCTTGCACTAATATAGGTCTACTTTTAGTGTATGCTCTGTATTGTTCAAATAACTCCCACATCTTTTCGGGTGTTTTTATGTACTTATGTTTGCCCATTAATTAATTCTTTTTAGTTTAAGTGTTTCCGAACTGTTCCAACTTTTATAAAATACAACAGGGTTATTGTAGTTTGTGTCTATAAATGTGTATACATCTTCTCTACTCATGCCTGAAGGTATAGTTTTAAACGTAATGCTATCTGTAAATTGAATTGTGAAAAACATATCAGCATTTACGTTATTACCTGCCATACTTCTACCTAATACTAAGCCGTGGTATTTGCTATTGCTTGACCCTATTAGCTGCATGTAGCTTGTTGTGCCTTCTATTTGATAACTCCCAAACGCTGTAAACTTAGGTGTTGAAAGTGTTAGTGTTTCTTCTTTTGTGCAGCTCGCAAATACTGTTACAATTGCTGCGATGATTAATAGTTTTTTCATTTTTTTTTATTGTTTGCTTTTATCGTATTGTAATTACTTGTTTCTGCCATGCTTTTTAATTATATATTGTAAGCCTTCTTTTGTCATATAGTCAATGCCATTAGCACCACTTACTATTACATTAGGGCATCCGTTGTGTACTTCCAATGCTCGGTTTATTTTCATCTGTTCAGCCAATGCAAATGTGCTGCTTTGGTTACCAATAAACAAGTAACAACTATTTAAGATGTTGCTCATGTGTAACGCATCTTTTACTACTATTCTTTTATGCTCTATTTGATATAACTGAAATAATACATACTCGTCATCAAGTCCTACAAAGTAAATAGGTCTGTTTAATTTTTCTAATAACCGATAGTTAATAGATGAATTTCTATATCTCTTAGTCAAATTAACTACTACTGCATGCTTTAAATAATCGTAAGTCTTATCTGCCTCAATTAACTTATCACTTAGGTTAACTTCAAAGTCAGGGTACATATATGAATACCACTTTCTTAAATCTGAACTTGCTAAATTAAACCCTTGCAACCTAAACTTATCTAAGTCATAATCTATTGCTTGTCCGTTATGCTTGTACACTTTATTAATGTACGGTAAAGTTTCCAGCAATGGCAACACATAAGCAAATGACTTATCCGTCATGGTGTACTTTCCACTTGGGTGGTTTAATGTTTGGTTTGCAACACCAAAGCCGATATACAAGTCTATTGAGCCATGTTTATCGGCTATACTCTTAACCATATTCAGTGAATAAAATATGTCACCAATATGTCCGCTATGCTTTACGCTTACGTTTGATTTCATTTTGTTTAACTTGTGATGGTTCTGGCAATGGTTTATTCTTCATAAGCCATTGATTCATTCTTCTAATTACATCTTGTACACATCCTGAACAGCTACCAGGTCTTATGCCTGTAATCTCATGTTGTAAACTTGATAAAACTAAAAGTTGTTGCTGCGTAAACTCATAGTTAATTGAGTTAGTATCCCAACCCATAATTAAGTATTGAGCCTTTAGCGCATTTGTTTTCTCAAACACTTCGACTATTCCATTAGCAACAGCATCATTATATATTTCTAAAAATGTTCTCATATATGCATTAACTTTTTAAGGATGTAGGCTACATACGCAGTTAGGAATGGGTAAAATAAAAAACTATGCAATGGTTGCAAGGTCGTTAATTCGTATATCAACGCTGCCCAAAATGCTAAACACACCACACAGTTAAATGGTTTACGATCTAACCAATTCGGTATATCCACAAAGGATGTTATAATTACTGCCATGCAGGCAATTGATAGTTCTATTAGCATAATTAATTAGTTAATGATTTATAAAGTTGATATCTAATTTTTGAAATCTCGTTGGCATGATATGGTTGAACATCCTGATATAACTGCTCGGCTAAATCAAATCTCATGTTAGGGTTTTTAATTACCTTACTCATGTTCTTAAACCAATCGTGCCTATTTTTTACCGTTAAACAATTCTTTGGCGTTTTGTTTATAACCGATATGTAAGGGTCAACCTCACTAACTATTGCACATCTCTTTTTAAATCCGCTTTCCAGCATCTTTAAGTTTGATTTGTTTGAGTTAAAACGGTTAGGTCTAAGTGGAATTAAGCACACATTAATCATATTGTAATACATAGCGTACTTATTTGATGGCACAGGTGGCGTGTGTATAAACTGCTCAGTAGTTGCTATGCCTTTTCCGCTTAGTACACCTGCAATTCCATGGCTTATTCTGTCTTTAGTTTCAAACCCACCATACAAAACTTTAAACTTGTGTTCGTAATCAGGGTCTTTGAACATTGGTGCAAGGCTATCATACACCTCAAGCACATCCTCAAAGTGTGTTAGCGAACCACTCCACCCAAATGTTAACCTATCAGTTAGTAACTCAGGTGTAACCTCAAACTGTTCCTCGCTTGGTAATATGCAGTTAGGTATAATAGTGATTGATTTGTCTGCTATCTCTTTGATTGCATTAGCTAAACGGTAATGTGTGCAGGTAACGTGATCTGCTCTGCGTATACTTGCAATTATTTCTTTTGTTTGGTTTGATGCCTTATAAGTTTCATAATAGATATGCCAATGTGGTAATATGTAGTCATCATCCATGTCTACGATTAACTTGGCATTTGACTTATTCAGCATGGCTAAACTTTCCAAATGCGTACCACATTTACTTATTGAGCGGTTAACTACGATAATTGACATCTCATTTAATACTTCTTGAGTAACAGAAGTAATATCATTAGTGGTTATAAAGTCAATATCTTGCCATTGGCTATATAATGCCTTATGTGGCACATACATTCGGTGATAGTCTATTCCCGAATAGTAAGCACCCTCACTTAAATCTTTTGAACTTGGAATAACTAATAATACTTTCATCTTATGCTTTTCAATTTTTCTTTAACCATTCTAAGTGCGGAGTAACTTATTCCTGTCATGCGTTGCACCTTACTCATGTTTCCTAACTCGTTATATAAAAGTATTACTCTATTTTCAAACTCGGGCAAATCCATCATCAAATCTTCAGCTGGTATATACTCATCAACCTTCTCAACATATTCAATTTGCTCAACTATTTCTTTGCTTAGATCCTCAATCGAAATAGTGTTAAACCTAAAATGGTAACCGTATGTTCCGTGCTTTGAACAAAGATTAGTTGCCACTCGATAAAACCAAAAATTAAAATAGCTTTCTTGTGGGAGCTTGTTTTCGGGAATCGTTAATAAAAGTGCAGCTATTTCTTGAAACAAATCTTGGTAATGCTCTCTCGATACCTTCCTGCACAGGTTAAGGTATTCTTTATTTCTGGTGATATGAGTTATAAATTTATCTCTCATGTTAAAAAACAAAAGGGATAACATTACGCCATCCCCTCTGTACCACTAACCAATAAACTAATATGGAAAATTCAATTGAATTAAAACACAATACAAAACTATAATCGTACAGTTTATTTACCAAATAATGTTTATAACTCATTTCCTTAATGTGTCTAAAACCACGTTGTACTTGGCATTGGCTTTACCATAAGTGTCACGGATATGATGCACTTCGTTGCCTGTCTTGTCCATTTCTACCACGCTATATTTTCCATCAAAGTGTTTGCGTAATTCGATGTTAATTGATGATGTGCGTAGTGCGTGATATACTGTGTAGTCTTTATTCACCTCCGTATGTTTCATTGTAGTATTGTTCAAATATTTGTTTTGAATCAATTATTTCATTTTTTTCTTTTTTATCTAAAATTGTTTCAATTACATTAATACAAGTTAATTCATTTTGCTCCTTCTCCATTTCTTTGGCTTGGTCAATTAAAAAGTTTTCCAAGTCATCTCTTAATTTGTAAGTGTGCTTTGCGTTTATTATTTGCTCACTTAACCATTCTACTGCTGTTTGTTTTTTCATTTGTATTTTAATTTTATTTGTTCAAATTCCTCATTAGTGTATCGTTTCATGCGTGTGGTGTCGGCTAATTTCTCAAGTTCAATAACCGCTTGTTCTCCTATCTTAGCTATCAACCCATCTCGGTAGTTTAATTCGTTACCCCCCAAGAATCTGTTGCACTTTCCGCACTGCAAATGTACGTTGTTTTCGTGGAATACAACACCACTATAAATTTCCGCCTTCTTATAATGTCCTCCATCCCATACAGTTGATGATACGCTACCACAACTTATGCAAGGCTTATCTTTATCTCTCAATCTAATCCACTTCTGAAATACTTTTTTTGCCTCTCCTAAACGCTGTGCATAGCTTTTTATATCACCCTTTGCCTTTGCCTTATTAGCCTTATTTATCTTTGCTGTGTTAGCTTCTAAATGCTTTAGCCTGCAATCATACTTTGGGCATGGTTCCGTTGTGCTATACTTTGGCGTGTAGCGTTCTAAACAATACTTGCATTTCCTTGTGGTTGATTTCATTTTTAAAAAAAACGAGCTCTGTTTGTAGTCAGGACAGGATTCGAACCTGTATCACCAATTAGCATCTGTTATTACCATCTTGTTAATAACAAACATTGGAATTACATTTTAGCGTCTACCATTCCGCCACCTGACTAATGTTTTTATTTTAAAAGTTTCTTTGGTGTTTTTTTTACATCCAAAGTATACTCAATGTATGTGCCGTGAGTTTTGTACCTTGTTGTAAAGTTAACCCTTTTCTTTTTAATTTTGTAGCCTTTTTTAATAAACTCAGATACTCGTGTTGATAGTTTACTGCATCCTGTGGTAGTAAATGCCTTAACCCAATTAATTGGTTGTCCTTTTTTTAAAAGCATTATTAACGCCTCTTTTTGTGATTTTGGTTTCATGAATTTTTAATTTATGTGTTACAAAGTTATTTTTTTTCGATAAAACAAATATTTATTTATTCATTTCGTTTTTAACCCAATTCTCAACCGCTAAGTTTCTTGCTGCGGTCTTAATTATACTTAAATTTAGATTGTTCAACTCTCTATCCAACTCCATTACTCTCACTTTGTCAATCTCATCCCTTGCTCGTTCTCTTAATCGAACTAATTTTTTGGTTTCAAGTTCAGTTGCTTTGTTTACAAAAGCCTCCCACTCCTTATCATCAAACCTTATTCGCCCTGTGTTCCACAAATACAAGTACGCAGGGTTTCCGTTGTCATCTATTATACCTGTTTTCTTATACTTTTCGATTACTCTTTGCAAATTAGCCTCGCTTAATT
>Ga0181356_1001457_pt1 | contig 10258 bp, 9 predicted proteins | sample Fa13VDMM110SN_FD_130104 | JGI IMG/M metagenome (GOLD analysis project Ga0181356, IMG submission 130104) | Freshwater viral communities from Lake Michigan, USA - Fa13.VD.MM110.S.N | ecosystem: Environmental > Aquatic > Freshwater > Lake | place: USA: Michigan | collected 2013-09-24 | reverse complement strand
TTTGCAGGTAATATCATGTTACAACCAGCTTATTTACATTTAGCTGATCCTAAAGAGATAATTGAAAAATATCCTGTAGCTAGAAAAGTAACTACAGATACATTCTTCTTAGGTACATCACCTGTAATAACAAAAGAAAAGACAGATTATATTCAAACAATTTTAGACAAATATATAGACACATTATGAGTAAAAAAAGAGCACTAATCACCGGTATTAACGGTATGGATGGTTCGCATTTAGCTGACTTTCTATTAGCAAGAGGAGATTATGAAGTATTTGGTATCGAAAGAAGAAAAGCCACTTACTATTCACCTAACATCTCCCACTTAGTAGGTAAAATTACCTTATTAAAAGGTGATTTATCAGATCAAAATTCATTGTTAAGAACAATTAAAGAATGTGATCCACACGAAGTTTATAACTTAGGAGCACAATCATTTGTAGGCGAAAGCTGGACAATGCCTGAACAAACATCTGATATTACAGGTTTAGGAGCATTAAGAGTATTAGAAGCAATTAGAGAACATGGTAATAAAGATACTAAGTTCTATCAAGCTTCATCTTCTGAAATGCTTGGTAAAAAAGGTGGGGTTGCAAATGAAGAAACTACATTCTATCCTTGTTCTCCATACGGTGTATCTAAATTGTACGCTCACTGGATTACTAAAAACTACAGAGAATCTCATGGTATGTTTGCTGTAAGTGGTATTTTATTTAATCACGAATCAGAAAGAAGAGGACATGAATTTGTTACTCGTAAAATTTCTGATGGTGTAGCTAGAATTCATTTAGGATTAGCAGATCACATTGCATTAGGTAATTTAGAAGCATCTAGAGATTGGGGTTATGCTCCAGATTATGTTGAAGGAATGTGGATGATGATGCAACAAGACAAATCAGATGATTATGTTTTAGCTACAGGCGAAACACATTCAATTAGAGAATTTTTAGATGAAGCATTTAACCACATTGGAATTAGTGATTGGTCAAGTTATATTAAAGCAGATCCTAGATTCTTAAGACCAGTAGAGGTAAGTTACCTTTTAGGTGATGCAACTAAAGCAAAAGAAGTATTAGGATGGAAAATAAAAACACCATTTAAACAATTAGTAGATATTATGGTATCAAATGACATTAAATTATTATCAAAATAGAATAAAATGAAAGTAGTAAACTTAGGAGATCATTATGTATCAGACTTCATCAAATCAGAAGCTGACTATGAAGGTAGAAAAAAATATAGTTTAGACTTAGTTCTAAATGAAGAGATTGGAGCTGCTCACTTAACTGAAATTCCACCATCTGAAACAATGTGGGGTCAGTATTGGTATCGCTCTGGAATTAATGCTACAATGACTAAGGAATTAGGTAATATTGTAGAAGAAATTACATCAAGAGTAAAATTAAACAAAGATGATGTTTGGTTAGATATTGCTTGTAATGATGGTACTTTACTTAAACAAGTACCCAGTAAATGCTTTAAAGTAGGAATTGATCCAGCTGACAATACATTTGTTGCTGAATCATCTAAAGTAGCCAATGTTATTGTACAAGATTATTTTAGTTATAAAGCCTATAGCAATGCGACTCAAAAACAAGCAAAAGTAATTACTACAATTGCTATGTTCTATGATTTGTTAGATCCAAACCCATTTATTAAGGATGTTATTGAAGTATTAGATGATAACGGGGTTTGGGTATTACAATTATCATATACTCCATTAATGATTAAGCAATTAGCATTTGACAATATTTGTCATGAGCATGCTTATTATCATTCAATGGGTTCATTTAAAAAATTGTTTGATCAACATAATTTAAAAATTGTAGATTGTAGTTTAAATGATATTAATGGTGGTAGCTTTAGAGTATATGTTCAAAAAACAACAGCTGATGTAACTTCATTTGGTACTAGTCCATTAAGAGATGTTTGTAACTTTAGAGTACAATCATTACTTGATTATGAGAATACTCATTATAATATGACTGATGTTAAGGTTTGGGAAAAATTCCAATTTGATATTGAAGCGTTAAGAGAACAAACAGTTAACTTTATTAAAGAAGCTAAAGCACAAGGTAAAATAGTTTGTGGATATGGTGCTTCAACTAAAGGAAATACATTATTACAGTGGTTTGGATTAGATCATACTATGATTGATGCTATTGCTGAACGTTCTCCCTACAAATTTGGATTAAAAACAATTGGAACTAACATTCCTATCTTATCAGAAGAAGAAGTTAGAGCGATGAAACCAGATTATATGATTGTATTACCTTGGCATTTTATTGCTGAATTTGTTCAAAGAGAAGATGAATATTTGAGTAACGGTGGTAAATTTATTGTACCTTGTCCTAAATTTGAAATAATTGGAAAATAATATGAAAATATACTTCATTAACAGCAAGAAAGAAAATTGTGGTGTTTATCAATATGGTAAGAGAATTTGGGATGCTTTACAGCATTCTAAACTAGATGTTACCTATCATGAAATAGAAACATTAGAAGAATTCTATAAATTAGATCTTAATAGTGTTAACATTTTATTCTTCAACTGGATTGAAGGTGGCCAAACAGGACCCTTTAGTTGGTACCAAAATCAAGTTGCTTTAGATATAAAAGAAAATTATGGTCATATTAAAACAATAACCATAATGCACACCCCAGATTTCTGGACTGCTGCTTTTGATTATTATATTGATCAAGATCCAGCTAAAAATGGATTTACAAGACCTTTATATGAATATGACCTTAGCAAACCTAAACCTCAAAATAATGTTCCTCATATTGGATCATTTGGGTTTGCAGGTGAGCGTAAAGGATTTGATGATCTTGTAAAAATGGTAAATGACCAATTTGATGAGGCTCAAGTTAATATTCATATTACTAGAGCACATTATGGTGATGCTGATGGGGTTGGACAACAAGCAGATATTGATAGAATGAAAGCTGTTCCTTTAAAACCAGGAATTAAATTAAACATTACTACTGATTTTCTTACTAATGAGGAAATATTAGATTTCTGTCGCAATAATGATCTTATGGCATTTGCCTACAGACATGGTAGAGATATTTCAGGAGTACCTGATTATGTAATTTCAACTGATACTCCACTTGCTGTAACTAATGTTGGTATGTTTAATCCAGTATACAGTCCTGAAATTGATATGATATTACATACTTTACCTAAAATATTAGAGTTTAATAAAACAACTAATTATGTAGGTAAATTAAGAGAGGAATGGTCTAGAGAAAACCTACGTGATACTTTTGAAAATCTAGTAACATTGATTTACAACATGGTAGATAAAACTTATGCTCAAGTATGTCAAGATCAATTTGCATTAACATTAGTGGGTAAAAATGGTTACTTCTTAGATTTAGGAGCAGGTTGGGACCACTCAGGTATGAATAGTAATACTGTATTGTTAGAGGAAAATGGTTGGAGTGGAATATGTGTTGAAGGACACGGTCCGTCTCACGCTTTAAGATTAGCAAAAGCTAAACACGCCCATGTATTAAACGTTTACATTCCACAAACACAAATAATAGATATACTTAAAGAACATAATGCACCTAAAACAATTGATTACGTTTCAGTTGATATTGATCCAATGTCAATGATTGCTTTAGATAATTTCCCATTCGATGAATATGAGTTTAAAGTAATGACATTTGAACATGACACATATAGAAATGGTCCTGAACAAAAAGACCAAGCATATGCTTTGTTAACTGAAAAAGGGTACGTACGTTTATGTAATGATGTTAACGTTCCTGAAGCGCAAGGTGTTGGATTATACTTTGAAGACTGGTATGTTAACCCTAAATACTTCTTAGAGGAATTTATTGCAAATAACCAATTTGATAAGTGCTTAGGACCTCACATTATAGAAAATATAAAAATGTAAAATGGATACAATAGGAAACTTAATTGATAAGCTAACAATAGCTAACATCCGTATTTGGATGGCTGAAGATATCAAACGAGATAAAAATGCTACTGATAAACAAATAGCAGATGCAACTCGTGTTACTAATGTTACTAATTCATATCGTACTGATTTAATTCAAGAAATTGATGAGTCGTTAAATGAAATGGTTAGTACAGGTAAACTACAAAAATTATATAAACAAGGAGCAACTAAGATGTATGGCAAATAATTTCTTAATGGGTGGTAAGCTAGGAGACTTCCTCCACGCTATGTTTGCAGTCAAACATACTTGCCAATCTAAAGATACTAAAGCCGATGTTTATATGTACGATGTGGGTTGGGAGTTCGGTATTAGAAATAGTTGGGCTGAATTAAAACCTATTTTAGAGAGTCAATCTTATATTGATAATCTCTATGTATTAGATAAATGTGAGTATAAAGATAAAGTACTTACTGTTTATGATGAAAAATTATTAGAAGAAGGTTATACTGATTTAGGCCAATATATTAATTCTCCTGACTTATATAAAGCGTGTTGGTCTGAAATTTATAGTAGGATGTTTGATTTCTCTATTCATGATGAGTACAAATGGCTTACATATGACAAAATTAATCCTGATTTAGAAGGTAAAATATTAATTCAACGTAAGGATAATGTGATGATAAATCCTTTATTTCCTTATGAATTTATTTTAGATGAATATGGAAATGAGAATGTATTATTCATCTCATCTAACAAAAATGATTATGATAAATTTCCTTATAAAGATAGAATTGACTTTTATAAAGTTACAACCTTGGATGAATGGTTTACAGCTATTAACTCAGCTAATCTAGTAGTAGCTAATTTATCTGCTCCAGCAGTAATGGCTCACGCTATGGACAAACCAAGAATAATAGAATTATCTCTTACCCCAGATGCACGTCATTGTATAGGAGAAGAACAATATTCTAAAAACGTACATTGGTTTCAAAACGAAAATTTATTCTACCCACAATGGACAGATTTGTAATATACACATATGATTATAATCCTGGAGTAGGTGGGATTAAAGTAATGCATAAGCTATGTGATATGCTTAATGCTAATGGATCTGAGGCTTATTTAATGCCCATCCATATTAGAGATGATTTCTATACTTGTTCTGATTACAATACACCTTTAATTACTCAAGAGATACTTGATGATTTAGATAATACTGTAGTAATATATCCTGAAGGAATACAAGGTAATCCATTAGATGCTAAAAACGTAGTTAGATGGATATTAGGTCCATTTGACCCTCAAGCCGCTGAAACATACTCTAAATCCGATTTAGTGTATTGGTATATGGATTATTACTATAATGACTATTTAGGACAACGAGATAACCAATTATTCATTTCAGAATTTCATAGTGAAATGTTTACTAATGCTGGTTATGAGCGAAGTGGTAGTTGTTATACAATTAGAAAATCTAAATCAATACCAAATGAACATCCAGAAGATTCAATTTTTATTCCGTTTAATTCTGCTGGTAACTTAATAGAATTAGCTGAATTATTTAATCAAACTGAAAGATTCTATTGTTATGACAATTATACATTCCTATTTACTCAAGCTGCTATGTGTGGTTGTATTAGTATAGTAATACCTGATGGCACTAAAACTAAAGATGAATGGTTAGACGGATCAAGATTATATAAATACGGAATTGCATATGGTGAAGATGATATTCCTAGAGCATTAGCAACATTACCTTTAATGTTTAAAGAAATTGATCAAATAAAGTTGGAGATGCAACAAAAAGTTATTAAATTTACAGAACACTGTCAAAATTATTTTAAATGAATACAAAAGTAGTATATATAACGGGATGCTTAGGATTTATAGGCTCTCATATTACTAGAGCATGTTTACAAAAAGATTGGTATGTAATGGGTGTTGATAAATGCACTTATGCTGCTAATACAAATTTATTATGGGAATTTAATGACTATGATAACTTTGAATTTGTGAACGAAGATATCAATAATTTAAAGTTTTTACATGACTGTGATTATGTTATTAACACAGCAGCTGAAACACATGTTGGCAATTCAATCAGTAATAGTGATGAATTTGTTAAATCAAATATTGATGGTGTTCATAACTTACTTGAATTAATTAGAAATTATAGACAAGAAAGTACTAGAACACCTATATTATTACATTTCAGTACAGATGAGGTGTATGGTGATATTGATGAGGGATCTCATACAGAAACAGATTTATTAAAACCATCTAACCCATATTCAGCAACTAAAGCAGCGGCTGATATGTTAATTTTAGCTTGGGCTAGAACATATAATTTACCTTATGTTATTATTAGACCAACTAACAACTATGGTGTTGGTCAATACATTGAAAAATTAATTCCTAAAACTTGTAAGTATTTAAAATTAGGAAGAAAAGTACCTTTACATAATGATGGCACACCTATTAGAAACTGGTTAAATGCTACTGATACAGCAGAGGCTGTACTTACTATTATTGATAAAGAAGTAACAAACGAAATTTACAATATAGCAGGTGGATTTGAACAATCAAATTTAGATACTGTTAAGAAAGTAATTAGAGAATATGTGGATAGAGATATAACAGAAGATAATGTTAGATTATTCCTTGATTTATCATATTCTAGAGCAGGACAAGATGTTAGATATGCTTTAGATGATTCTAAATTAAGAGCATTAGGTTGGGAGCCAAAAATGAATTTTGATGAAGAATTACCTAAAATTGTAGAGTACTATAAAGAAAAATTCATATGGTAAAAGTAAGTGATTTAATAGCAGAGTTCCTTAAAGAAAAGGAAATTAATACTGTATTTGGTATTATTGGGTCTGCTAACTCACATATATTTGATTCAATTGATAAATTAGGTTATACTAAAATTATCAATACACATAACGAACAAGCAGCTGTAATTGCAATGGGTGCCTATTATAGAGCATCAGGGAAATTATCAGCATCTATTGTTACTGCAGGTGGTGGTGCTACAAACGCTGTTACAGGTGTAGTTAGCAATTGGGCTGATTCTATTCCTGGATTAATTATCTCAGGACAGGAAAACTACAATTATGTTAATACTCAGGAACATTTAAGAATGTATGGTACACAAGGTCTTAACATTACTAAAATGGTAAAAGATGTTACTAAAATGGCTATACCATTTACAGATGAGATGGATATTCAAGATACTTTAGAGTTACTTCATGCAACTACAATTTCAGGTAGACCAGGCCCATGTTGGTTAGATGTACCAATGAATTTACAAGCTAAAAAGGTAGAAAAACATAATTGGATTAAATATTTCTATTATTCTGATGAATATGAAATTGACACTATTATTACTGCGTTAAATAACGCTAAAAGACCAGTTATTATTGGTGGTCATGGAGTTAGATTAGCAGATGCTAAAGATGAATTTAGATTATTTGTAGATAAAGTTAAAGCACCAACATTATTAACTTGGTCAGGTATTGATTTATTAGATAATGATAATCCTTATTTCTTTGGAAGATTTGGATTATATGGTCAACGAGCAGCTAATTTTATAGTTCAAAATGCTGATTTAGTGTTAGTATTTGGTAGTAGATTAGCTTTACCTCAAGTAGGATATGATTTTAGTCAATTTGCTCGTGATGCTAAAGTAATTGTAGTTGATATTGATGAAGTTGAAACTAAAAAATATCCTGTTACTCATATTAAAGCAGATTGTTTAGAAATATTAGAAAACTTATTAGGTGCTTCTACAACTACTAATGATGAGTGGTTGGAACAATGTAATGGTGTAAAACAAAGATATCCTTGGGTAGATGAGGAAATTCATAAAGATAATGGATATCTTAATTCATATAAATTTATAGATAGATTATCACATCATTTATCTGATAACCATATTATCACAACTGATATGGGTACTGCTTTATTAAGTGGACATCAGGCAATTAAATTAAAACCTAATCAAACAATGTTTACATCATTAGGTTTAGGTGAAATGGGATATGGTTTGCCTGGAGCGTTAGGTGCTCAAGCTGCTTGCCCTGACCGACCAGTATTATGTTTAAATTGTGATGGAGGTATAATGATAAATTTACAAGAATTACATACTATAGTTGAAAATAATATGCCTATCAAAGTAATCATATTTAATAATGATGGTTATCTAATGATTAAACATACTCAAAAGATGTTATTTAATGGAGATTATGTAAGTGTAGATAAGAAAACAGGCATAGGTTTACCTACATTTAGCAAATTAATGCCAGCATTTGGATACAATTATTATGAATTAAAGCAATGGAGTGATTTTGATCTTATAGTAGATTCATTCCTAAGTAATCCCAAAGCAGCAGCGTTAGAGGTATTTATGGATCCAGAACAGGACTTTGTTCCAAAAGTAAAAGGGATACTTAAAGAAGATGGTAGTATATTACCATCACCAATTGAAGAAATGTCTCTATTATTATCATTTGAAACAGTTGAGAATGAAATGATTGCTGGTATTAGTGAAAAATCTAAATTAATTAAGAGATGATTAAAGCAGGAATTATAGGTACAGGTAATATTGGTACTGACTTATTATTAAAAATATTAAAAACAGATTTCATAACACCTGTTATATTTGCAGGTCGCAGAATGGAATCTGATGGTATTAGAGTTGCCCAAGAGAAAGGAATACCTGTTACTGATAAAGGCATTCAGTACTTTATTGATAATCCTAACTGCTGTAATGTAGTTTATGATTGTACAAGTGCTGCTGATGCTAAAAAACATGCTCCTATATTTGCGGAGCAAGGAATTAAAGTAGTAGATTTAACACCTGCTAAAATAGGACCACTATGTGTTCCAAGTATTAATCCTGAAATGATATTAACAAATAGTAATGTTAATATGATTACATGTGGTGGTCAAGCATCAATGCCTATGCTTAATTTGATTTCTAAACATTGTGATAAATTAGATTATATTGAAGTAGTATCTCAAATTGCATCTAAAAGTGCGGGTATGGCTACTAGAATTAATGTTGATAGTTATATTCACACTACTGAAATGGCTATTAAAATGTATACTAGCTGTAATAACTGCAAAGTAATACTTAACCTAAATCCAGCTGAACCTTGTGTTGATATGCAAACTACAATGTTCTTGAAATTTAAAAATGTTAATTTTGAGACATTGGTAGAGGATATTTACAAAAAGATTAAGGAATTAAAAACATACATTCCGTATTATGAATTAATAATACCACCAACTATAACTGATGATGTATTAGTTTTAAGTATTAAAGTAAAAGGATCAGGTGATTACTTACCTGAGTATGCTGGTAATTTAGATATTATTAATTGTGCTGCTATTGAAGTAACAAAACAACTATTAAACAATGAGTAAAATTATAATAACAGATTCATCTTTAAGAGATGGTAATCATGCTGTTAAACATAAAATTGATTTAGATAGTATTAAAAGATATTGTCAATTTGCTGACGCCGCTAGTATTCCAATTGTAGAGGTAGGTCATGGTAATGGATTAGGTGCTTCATCATTATTAATTGGTCAATCACCATTTACAGATGAGGAGATACTTAGAACAGCTAAGGAAAATCTAAAAACATCTAAATTAGGAATCCATATTATTCCAGGTATTGCTACAATAAAGAAAGATATTGAAAAAGCAATTGATATTGGAGTTGATGTTTATAGAGTAGCTACTCATTGTACGGAGGCAACTTTATCTAAATCTCATATTGAATATTTAAGAAATAAAGATAAAACTGTATTTGGTGTACTAATGATGTCTGCTTTAGCTGATATTAATACATTAGTTGAAAATGCTAAAACAATGGAGGAATATGGTGCTGAGGCTGTTATTATAATGGATTCAACAGGTACCTATTTACCAGGAGAGGTAATGGAGAGAATATGGAAATTAAAAGAATATTTAGGGATTGATGTTGGTTTCCATGCTCATGATAATTTAGGATTAGCAACAGCTAATTCATTAATCGCAGCGCAAGCTGGAGCTAAGTACATTGATGGATGTATTAGAGGATTTGGAGCTGGAGCTGGTAATGCTCATTTAGAAATGTTAATACCAGTACTTAAAAAAGCAGGATTCAATGTTGATATTGACTTTAAAAAAGTTATTATAGAGGCAGATACTGTGATGGACTATCAAGTACCACAAGCTCCTATATCAACACCTGTAAATGTTTTAACTGGTTTAAATCGCTTATTTTCAGGATTTGAAAAACCAATTATTAAAGCATCTAAATTATATGGTATTGAGTATTCATCATT
>Ga0181356_1001456_pt1 | contig 10261 bp, 16 predicted proteins | sample Fa13VDMM110SN_FD_130104 | JGI IMG/M metagenome (GOLD analysis project Ga0181356, IMG submission 130104) | Freshwater viral communities from Lake Michigan, USA - Fa13.VD.MM110.S.N | ecosystem: Environmental > Aquatic > Freshwater > Lake | place: USA: Michigan | collected 2013-09-24 | reverse complement strand
TTTGCAACATCATTGTCATTAACTCTATCATCAAAGATATATGGTGTAGGGACAGAACCATTCAAATTAATTGCTGCCGACCAAACAGGTTCAACCCAATCACCATGATTTATGTTACCATGTACTTCTTTATTGTGAAGTGTACCTACATCGATATAATCATCGGCAGTATAATCAAACCCACATTGGTCTTGTAATCCGCCAGTAACATTAACAATAATTGGTACACCCGCCATTAAACTCTCAGCGGTTGTTAAACCAAATCCTTCATTGTTTGCAATGTTAATCGTACAATCAACACCATTATAAATCTCATTTAATTTATCTTGTTCTAATTTTAAATTTGTAAACTTAACATCGTAATCTTTACAAACGGCATCAATTACAGCAGGTAAGTCGGTACCATTCTCATCAACAGGATTCGTGTGCATTAGTAACAAACACTTATCCGCCTTTTCTTTTGGTAACATATCACAGAACAATCTAAATGAATAAATCACATCACTTGGTTGTTTCCTTCTAATGTTTCTACTGTTAAAGAATAAAACAAAATCATATTTCTTATCACCATGAATTAAATTATTAATATCATCTGATATTCTATCCAATGGTTTAAATAAATCAGGATTAATACCATGAGGAACATAACTAATTTGCCAATCCTTTAATGGATTAAATGTTACTTTATCAGTTCTCTTACCAACACGATGTACGATACCATACGTTTGTTTAGATATGCAACCCAACCAATCACAAGATTCAAAAACATCTCTATTGTATTGTGGGTCTGGTAAATCATCCCATATATGATAAAATAATATTGGGGTATGTTGTCTTATTTCATGCTCAACATCGTATAACCACTGCCAATAATGTGGGTCAGTAAAGTGTAAAATAGCGTCAGGTTTTTCATCGTCTATTAATTTACGAAGAATACCAATGTCACCATAACCATTATATGGAATAATTTTCAAATTAGCATCTTTAACACCGGTCCTTGTTCTAATATCGTCGTTAACATCAACAACTTTACCAAACTCAGGATGTTTAATTGCCGCACCTAATTGTACCCAATCATATTTGTGAATGGTGCCCATCACAATTTCTTTCGACATAGTGGCAATTCCGGATGTCATTCTTAAATCGTCAGATAATAAAAGTATTTTCTTCTTCATATTAAAATTTAGACCCTGTGGTTGCTAACCCAACGTGATTGTTTATTGTGCTTCTAAAGTTTTCATCTTTATTGTATAAATCAATAGAACGATTCACCAATTTTTGTAAATTAATGGAACCCTCAATCGATTTAACCTTAAATTTTTTGTAAACGTCATTCAATATGTTGACGCTTGTTAGTTTTTGTTCTGTTTTCATGTTTATAATATATAAAATTATATATATCAAGTATAAAAAAAATATCGGACAAAACAAAATAGTCCTATCCGATATTTTACTTACGCTTGAGGTTGTTGATTATTTTTTGGTGGGGTCGATTCAACCCTAACCGAAAATATGTCATCAGTTTGGGGAACATCTTGTGTCGGTTCCTGAATTTTAATTGTTAATGGTACCGATTCAATCGGTTGTTCCTCGTTTCTTTTTTTACATCCGCATCCCATAGTTTGTGTGTTTTTTTATAAATATTTTGGTTTATTGGTTTTTATTTCTTAACTTTAATAAAAATATATAAAATTTAAATCAAAAAAGAAATGGAAAAAGATTTTAAACCCGTAAAAAGTGTATATAATTCAAATGATGAGGTAATAAAAAACATCATGGGGCTGTACAACATAGTACAATTTGATTTAGATTGTACGTACTCAACAGGTAATTTTTGGAAGAATCTACCCGCACCTAAACATAAGTCGGACCTTTTTCCAAAAAACGATACCATCACTAAGGCCAGTTCTGAGAATCTGCCGTTTGATGATAACTCAATTAAGAGTGTAATGTACGACCCTCCATTTGTAATTGCAGGTAAATCCTACAAAGATAATAAAGATGGGAGTTCAATCATAGCAAAAAGATATGAAGGTTATGAAACTTATGGTCATTTAATGAAAAATTATTATAATACCTTAAAGGAATTGTATAGAATCACAGAAAAGGATGGAATTGTGGTGTTTAAGTGTCAAGATACCGTATCGGGAGGAAAAAATCACTTTACGCACTCAATGGTTATGGATATGGCAATGGAATTCGGATTCTATCCAAAGGATTTGTTTATCTTGGTAGCCAACCTAAGAATTAATAGTTTTGGGACTAAGTGGACAAAACAGGAACACGCACGTAAATACCATTCATATTTTTGGGTATTCCAAAAAACCAAACCAAAAGTGAAATACGATTTCTCAAATATTGAACCTTATTCAGATGAGGTAACTATCGAACAGGATTCTGAGGTGTTCCAAGATACATTGCAACACGATCACCTACTTTCCAACCCTCTGTAGTTCCGGCGGGAAATTCGATGACGTGGTCACCAATACCTGTGTATTTCGGTGGATTCATACGATGTCGGTCAGGTGCGGGACAATTAGAATGAATTTGATTTATTCTATTATTGAGAACGAAGACAATATCAAGTGGGATAATGCAATTCTTCATCCAAAATGAATGGTGACCCTTACCCATTTTAAAGACCATACAACCATCTAATGAATCTCTACCCATCATACCCTTACGGATATCTTCTGAGTTAGATAAGTACTCAGCTTGAAATGTTTTGTTATTGATGTGAACTGACATAACTATAATTATTTGGAATTATCAAAAGAATTTTATATATTTGAGATATGGAAAAAATATTTGGCGGTTTAATTGAATTTGACAATATAGATGAGTTCGACCAATTTGTACTCGATATTGATAAAGAATCCGCATTGGCGATAATTGGAAAGGCATTGGACTTCTGTAATCAAAATAGGATGTTTAACCTAATGGAAGCCAATACGTTATATAAATGTTTAACTAAATTAAAAGAAGATGCAAATAAAGATTAAGGAAATTATCTACATAATGATGATATTGACTGGAATATTAGTTCAGAAGTATGGACTTAAAGGTGCCGACCCCGAGTTAGTGAAATACTTTGGTTGGGGTGTTATATCACTCGGTTCATTTAACCTTGTGTTAGATTATATTAGAAAACCTAAAAAGAAATGAAAAATTATTTATTAATTTTATTTTTTCAAATTATGTTTAACATTTTCAAAGTGTTAGAGATAAAATATACATACGAAAACAAACTTAAAGCGTTACTACTCAATAGTGTTTGGATAAATCTAATGGCTTTGGGTTCTGCATATTATTCATTGGATGGTATGTTTCATGGTGATTATTATGGAATCATATTTTACATAAGTGGTAGTGTTATTGGAAAGTGGATTGCAATGACACATTATGAAAATTATAGGTCAAAAATGTATTCATTATTTAATAAAAAGGGAGATGAAAAAGAAATATTGTAAAGATTTTTTTATCTATAAGAAGAGACACCATTGGTTTTTAATACCAACAATTGTTTTTTTTTATAATAAAACCGAGTTCCTTGAAACTGGTGTCTACACACCTTCTTGGGGATTAACGATTAGATGGTTAACATATATGATTGGAGTACAAATACAAGAAACTTATAAACAATAATATATTATGGTAAATAAAGATACAAGTATATTAACATTAGGGGCAATTATTTCCCTATTTGGGGTGATTGTTTCATTAATGTATTTTAATGATAGACCCACACCAGTTGTGACAACAACAATCTGTAAGGAAGATTCGTTAATAAATTTAGTTAACGAATTACAAATGGAAAATAAAATACTATCAGATGGTTTTGATAGTAAAGAAAAAAGATATGAAGAAATTATATTTGAATATGAATATGGGGTTAACCATTTAAAAATTTACGAACCACAATCATATAGAGTGTTTCACAGAATTTTAGCTCATAAAGAAAGTTTTAATAGACAAGACGAACAAGATAATATAAAAAGATTAGAAAAGCCAAAATGGTAAACATGAATAGATTAGATAAAAAATATCAAGATTTATTACAAGATATTTTAGATAATGGAGTCGTAAAAACGGACAGAACTGGTACAGGAACTATTTCGGTATTTGGTAGACAAATCCGTCATAAAATGAGTGAAGGGTTCCCATTACTAACCACAAAGAAAATGGCGTGGAAGACAATGGTAACCGAATTATTATGGTTCCTTCGTGGTGATACTAACATCAAATACCTTGTTGATAATGATTGTCACATTTGGGATGGTGATACTTACAAGAACTACCAAAAAAATATGACTGAATGGTTTGGAAACGAAAGTCAACTTACACAAGTAGAATTTATTGAGAAAATAAAAACCGACAATAGGTTTGCAAATAGGTGGGGAGATTTAGGACCAATCTATGGTAAACAATGGAGAACTTGGAAAACTGAGGATGAACATCTCGATGGGGTATCATATTTCAAATACCCACCAATAGACCAAATCACAAATTTAATCAATGAACTTAAAACAAATCCAGATAGTAGAAGATTGATGGTTAGTGCTTGGAATGTGGGTGAGTTAGACCAAATGGTTTTACCTCCATGTCATTATGGATTCCAAGTGTACACAAGAAAACTATCAGGAGAAGAGATGTGGGACTTATTAAAGAAGAAGGTCGGCGAAGAAAAATTTAAATCAATGGTTGATGATATAGTCCCATTTGGTGGTGGATTAAGTGAAGAACTTGAGTCGTATAAGATACCTAAACGAGCAATATCATTAATGTGGAATCAAAGATCTGTAGATACATTCTTAGGTTTACCATTTAACATTGCATCGTATGGTTTATTATTAGAGATTCTTGCTAATGAAGTTAATATGATGGCAGAAGATTTAATAGGTAATTTAGGAGATGTCCATCTCTATTCTAATCATATAGAACAAGCCAAAGAACAAATTGATAGGGAACCATACAAAAACTTACCTACACTAAACTTTAGCCCATTAGTATTGGCACAATTTGAACACCGTAGAGATACGTTTGATGATTTTATAAAAGGAGCACAACCACATCAATTCATAATTGAAGGGTACGAATCACATTCATCAATAAAAGCCCCACTATCGAACTAGTATGTTTATTCATATTACCCCTGACAAATTAGAAGAAGAATTTAGAGAATCTTGGAAGTTAGGATTCATAACCCAACCATCAATAGACTATGCAGATAATGCAATCCACGCCGTTTTTGAAGGTAAGTTAGTTACCATCTTTAAATTTAAAAAATATGGATGGTTTAATGACAACCGACAGAACACATACAATATAAGTTACGGTTCGGCCGGCATAACCATCCACATTAAAATTCCATAAAATTAACGTCCCTGACCTTTGTACTTCTTTGGTTTTTGGTCTTTAGGACCGTAAGATTTACGAGCTTTACCTGTTGTCTTTTTACCAAATGATACTTTCATTGCCGAAGAACTCCCTTTTGCCTTTGCCATAATATATATTTTATATTAATAAGTATTTCTTAAATATTTTTTGTATATTTGTCTCATAAACTATTGAACAATGGAGGAAATTATAAGTCAAAAATTTACCTACGCAACTATAACGGTTTTCAAGGATTACTGTAAGCTAATTGATAAGGAAAAAACATTAAGTTCAATGGGGGTTGATTTATACTCAATTGACAGTGAGGACGGTGATGTGTTTGAAAGTACTGTGAAACTCATGAAGTTTACTATAGATGATTTAAGGAAACCATCGGTTGGTAGAACAATGGAGTTTCCCGAAAAGGTGGGAAAAAGAAAAACAAAATTTTTCTACAGTGAGCCCGGCGTAAACGAACGTTCTATAATAAACTACGCAATTAAAAATTTTGAAACCAAAGACGACAGACACATTAAAAAACACTATGGTAGTCCATTTAGTGAAATAACCGTTACCACAATTGAACGTTCTATTAGAAGACATGGAGATAAAATAACAATTAAATTATATCGACACCATAGACATAGAGCATTTAACAACATTTACTTTAAGAAATCAACTGGTGTTGAGTCAGTAACGTTTAATGTTAATAATGGTAATTTTACCACACTTAGTATGAATAAAAATGGTAAGAAAACAACCAAGACATTTAGAACCAACAACTTCAACTTTTTGGAGATACAATTCAAAGATGGTGGAATTTTAAACATGAGAAAGTGTTTGGATGATGACTCGGTTCTGTTTAAAGAATATAATGAAACATTCAATAATACCGATTTTATTTTTGAAATTGATAAGGTATTTAACCTTAATCAAAATAATATTTTTAATGGTTTTTGGTTCACACAATTAATGTTAGAGCGATTTGTTGAATTGAAAAAGATTAAAGTATCTAACGATTACGGTATGTGGATTAAAAAATATTACCCCACAGAAAAGTTCTTAAAGAAAAACGACAGAAAATTAATCGCGTCAATTTTGGATATGTTTCAAATCAAATCTAAAATTACAATTAAAATAATGCACGAAAATAATAAAATAGATATACATACATTAGCTCGTTTATGTTATTTTTTTGGTGATAATTTTTCAAAATATATTGGTAGTATTGATTCAGTTCATTTTATGAATTCAACATATGAAGATGCTATTGATATCGGGTTCCCCAAATTTAAATTCGCACAAGAATTAAAAAAAGAAAACTTCCTAATAACAAATATTGAAAAGGAAAATATTGTTAAAATAGTTAATAATTTAAATAATGAAATAAGGGGATATCAAAGATTAACCAATAAGAAAGAAACATTAATTAATTCAAGATTTATTGGTGATTTATATGATCATTTTAAGATGATTAATAAATTACGCGAATTCATACCTGATTTACATTTAAAATCTAAAAATATAGATGATTTTGATAAAGAACATTTGGAATTATCTAAAATGATAAAATTCATTAAAAAGGGATATGTCATTGAATACCAATTTGTTGATAAGATGGTTAACGATGTAGAGTTACCGATTAAAGTTAAGATTAATTTAAATGATGATGAATTAAATCCCGAATGGGTTACTCCCGAATTCTATCCTTATATCTTAAAACGAGAAGAGGATTATGATGAGGAGGGTAATTTTATGCACCATTGTGTTGCATCATATTCGGATAAAGAAAAATCAATTGTTGTGTCAATAAGAACCGAAGATAAAAAAGATAGGGTTACTTGTGAATTCGATTGTCAAACAGGTACTCTAATTCAAGCAAGACACTTTTGTAATAACCAACCTCCTGCTGACATTGAGTTAGCTGTCAATATCTTAAAAGAAAAAACTAAGCATTATGCGAGAATGGGTTTATTACATTCTTTAGATAAAAAAAAGGTGCCGGTTAAAATTAATGGTATGGAAATTGTACCAGAGGTTAAAGAACCAAGACGTATAAATGAATTATGGGAAGACCTTGGTTTGAGGAATCCTGTTCTATTTTAACTACACAATTCAAATAAATCCATATATATTTTATGTATGGATTTATTATTTACACACAATCAAGAAAAGAGAGACAAGAAAAGTAAATCGTCATCAACATGTGATTTAAAATTATTTAATAACGACGATAATATTGTTTACAAATCCACATTTGATTTTGATTATAAAAGATACGGTAAAAATAAAAAAGTTCTTTTTGAGCATGAATTGGTTTTAAATAAAAAAACTGGTGATATTTTTATAACTTATAAAATTATTAACGACGGTTTAACGGACATGAAAATGTTTAGAACCACCACCAAACAAAAAAAGAATAATTTTAGTTTGTTATTGGATTTAACTGAGAATGGTTTTGAGAGAGGGGAAAAGAGAGTTGGGTTTTGGGGAGTAAAGTACTCAAGAGCAACCAGTAAAATAATAGACTTAATTTACAATTTAATTAAAGATAATTTCAAATCAGAATTTATCATTCAAAAAATTAACAAGGGTGAATGTGAGGTAAATTTTCTTTATGACATGGTTGTTGACTTTCATTTAGAAATGAAGGGTATCAAAGGACACAATAGTGTTTATTATGATATACAACACGATTACCCCAAAAAGAAATGGTTAGAGAAAAACGATTATAAATTTTTACCGTCGGTGTTAGACCACTATGGAATAAAATCAAAGTATCTTATTGGTGAATTGAATAAACAGAATTCCCATAAAAGTGTTAAGTTAGATTCTTTAAACTACATCTGTAAATTATTTGGTGACAATTATATTGACTATTTAAAGAAAATAAAATGGGAGAAACATTGTTTTGATTATGCACCAAATAAAAAATTACACACATTGAAAAATGAATCAGAGAAAAAAGATATGGTTAGTGTGATTAATAAGTGGGAAAGTGATTCTTTGAAAACAGATTCGTTGGTTTACTTAGTTAATAAGTTGTTATCGATTAGAGATTTACTTGAAGTAAGGGGTGTTGAATTAAAATTTAAAGCTAAGAACGATAATGGGTTTGATAATTTATTAGAAATGTGGTCGGGAATTAAATTTCATTTTGCTCGAGGTTATAAAGTTAGATATGATTTACCTAAAGAATTTATAGATGAAATTGAGGAGGATTTAACAATTAACGGTGAAACATTCAAACCTAAAGTATTGGTAACTGAAGAGGATTTTAGAATCGAGGGGTTTAACATGAAAAACTGTATGTCTAAACAATTTCCACATGGATCAATATACATTTATGTTGGATTACAATGTAAACGAAAAAGGATAAACCTACAATATCGTAAGGGCGGTTTAATACAATCATATGGTAAGGCTAACACACCAACATTGGAGATGTTTAATGATGCAATCACAATACTAACTCAAAGGTTTAAAAAATACACATATCTTGAATGGAAAAAGGAAAAATACGACTTCTTAACTAACTCATTATCAATACTTTAAGAATAATTTAAAAATATTCTAAATTTTTTTTTGTATTTCATAAAATATATATAACTTTGTTTCATCATTAAACAAAACAGGTATGAAATATTTCTCAGTATGTAGTGGAATTGAGGCCGCAACCGTGGCTTGGTCCCCATTAAATTGGAAATGTGAAGGGTTATGTGACTTCGCATCTTTTCCACAAAAAGTATTATCACATCACTACCCAACAACCCCATTATTTTCAGACTTAACAAAATTAAACGAACATGAAAGTTACAGAAACATCAGCTTCGACCTATTGGTCGGAGGAACGCCTTGTCAATCTTTTTCCGATGCAGGACTCAACAAAGGAATGGATGATGTCCGTGGTCAACTCTCCCTTGAATATGGAAGAATTCTTAAAGAAAAACGACCAAGATGGTTCATTTGGGAAAATGTCGAAGGCGTTTTTAAAAACAAACACAGAAAAGCGTTATGTGAAATCATCTCCACTTTCACAGGTACTAACTTCAAAGCAGAAGACCTCGACAAACAAGGTGTTGTCCAAGGAGAAGAATACTCCATCGCTTATCGGGTTTTCGACAGCCAATACTTCGGAGTTCCCCAACGACGCAAAAGAATCTTCATTGTTGGATATCGTGGAAACAATTGGAAAGTCCCATTCTCCGTATTATTTGAAGAAGGATGTTTTGATAGCGTTAAAGAGAAGAATCGAATCAAGAGGGATGAGTACGCCAGAAATGTTCTTGGAGAAATTAAACTCGCAGGTACAGTAACAAAATCACACGCATCTACATTAGTTGATGGATTTGGTAAAGTATCAACGTCTAACTATTGGATTGATAATAATAGTATTAGAATCTTCACAGAAAAAGAATTAGAGAGACTTCAAGGGTTTCCTGATGGTTATCTTGATTTTGAAATTGGGGGTAAAAAACCAAGTTATTCAAATGTTAAGGGCGCAATAGGTAACTCTATGACAGTCAATGTAATGTATTGGATTGGTCAACGAATTAACTTCATTGACAATTATGTGGAATCTAAAAAGATTTTGAAATTCAAGAAAATTTAACTATATTAGATTATGCAACAGAAAGAATCAAAAACAAATAGTCATTTTTGGATTAGTATCATAAAGTCCATTATTAGATTTGGAGCGTGTTATTTTTTATTTAATGGTGATTTTAAAAGTTCGGCATTGTTATTCACATTTGCTGAGGCTTTAGGTATTGCCGAAGAAATATTTTAATTATGAATTTTTATTTAATACAATCATTTGTAAAAAAACAAAAAGATGAACGTAAAAACAAGACCAAGGAACAACTTCGACGTGACAACGTTTCAA
>Ga0181356_1001454_pt1 | contig 10279 bp, 10 predicted proteins | sample Fa13VDMM110SN_FD_130104 | JGI IMG/M metagenome (GOLD analysis project Ga0181356, IMG submission 130104) | Freshwater viral communities from Lake Michigan, USA - Fa13.VD.MM110.S.N | ecosystem: Environmental > Aquatic > Freshwater > Lake | place: USA: Michigan | collected 2013-09-24 | reverse complement strand
TTCTCTAAAATGGATAGGTATACGTTGTAAGAAGTACGCATTTACGTAGTAGTCTTTGGTAAAGTAGTTTCTAGGATAGTCGCTATAATAGCCGTATGATTCTTTAAAAATAATAATAGTAGAAAATATAAGTGCTATTGACCATAAATCGTATTGTTTTTTATTTTTAACCCAGACATAACAGTCACTTTTAGTAGAAGAACAGTTAGTTGTTTCGGGGCAACAGTAAGGTTGCGTCCCGCCTGTGCCTTGTGATAATCGATGTAGTCCGGATAATCCGAAATCTATGATGTAAGGTGTATTGTTTGATAATTCGATTAATATATTATCTGGTTTCAGATCACCATGAACTATATTATGGGAGTGCATAAAGAGTATAGATTTGGAGATGGTAATACACATTTGAATATAATATTTAACATTAAAACATCGATTGCTTAACATGTTTATCCATTTGCGAAGAGAGAGTGTATTTTTTATGCGTGGTTGTATACTGAAGTGCATATGTTTTACAGGTATATTATTGCCGTCTTTAGTGCCGTCTTTACCGCCGTCTTTAGTGTCGTCTTTGCTGCTGTCTTTATTTTTTTTAACAATACGAACAAAGTAAGGTAAGACGATGTTATACGGAGAAATAACTCCTTTCCCGAGATGCGACATAAGTTCTAATTCAGGTATGAAAACATCACATTCGTCGTCGATTTTAATGACAAAATTATTTGTTTCAAATACGCCATATCGTATACCGATGTCAGATAAATCGCCCGGATATCTTTTTAGTGGATAAAGCTGAACGAGATAAGCGTGGTTTTTACATAAAACATTATTGACAACCTGTTCAAATTCGGTAAAAACGTCGGGTGTTAGTATGTCTTGTAGATAGGAATACTTTCGTTGTCTATCATAATAGTCATACACTTTTTGTATAATTTTTTTATCTTTTTTGTTATTGACAATGGAGTGTTCCACTTGGATGTCGTCAATCATGTTGTCAATCAATGACGAAATAATATTGTCTGTATATTTAGAGTAGTCGATACTGTGTGTAAAAAAATGACAGTTCGTCGTATTGTGTATCGTAGTTACTGTTTTTGTCGTGGTCGTTGTAACTGTAGTAACTATATCTGTCGTGGTCGTTGTTGTAATAGTGGGTATAGTATCAAGTTGCATATTTATTTTTGTATTATTGATACTATTATTATTATCGGATACGGTATTATTTGGCGTCGTATATATAGGGTGTGTATTATTATTATCAGTATTATTAATAGAAGAAACAACGCTAGTATATATTTTTTTGGGTAATGCGGGTAATGCGGGTGATGTTTTTTTCATTACTTTATTTTTAAAAATATCGATTTTATTTTTAAAAAAAGATGTAATTTTTTGGAGGCACATATCAATATTGTTTTGCATGACTAGATTGATGTCAGAAAAAGGCAGAGATATACAGATGTTGGTTTACTTGTATATATACGTGTAAATATGTTTATATAGTTGTGCTAAATATAATAAGGTGTTGTATTGTATTACCCACACCCACGTCCACACCCACACCCACACCCACCAAAAGTGGATTCTTCACAGAATTCTATATATAGGAAACCGTCTTCATCTACTTCATTTTTGTATATCGTACCGATGGGTGTTGTGATGGGAAAAATTTTATTATTAATAAAGAAGAATAGTGCGATGGATGGTTCAAGTTTAATTTTATCGCGTAAAATTTTTATAAACTGTCCCATTGTTAACTCATATGGTACAAGGTATTTCACTTTATGTGATGCTGCTATATAAGATTGATAACTTGCAGAAGAGGCTGACATTTCAACGATGACAGGTATACGGTCAGGATAACTCACGGTCATTTTGTGCGACTTTTGTTTTCGTTCTTCAAGGGATGTTATTTTTTTATAGTTGGGGGTATTGGAAGGCATAAGGCTGGTATAATGTATATAATATGTATAGTGTATATATTTTGTATATATATGTATTTATATGTAATTTGTATTTATATTATATTATTGGAGTGACATAATATAATATTTTATTATTATAATATTTTATTATCATAGTTAATAATGGTTAATAATTTCAAACAACTTTTGCGTATCTTCTTGATATTGTATTTTTAATTTATTTAAAATTCTAAGAAGAATATATTTATGATTTCCTTTAATAAACTGAATACTTTGTTCTATTTTCTTTATAGATGCGTTTAAGGTATGCATAGAACGAATAAAGTGGGGTATATCTTTTACTGTTTTTTTATTATAACTTTTATCATCTATTGGTATAGTGTCGTACATGTCGTGTTTTTCTAAAAAGTGTTTAATATCATAATATAATGCGTTATAGTGGCGTCTAAGATGTACGCGCGCTATAGTGAGCTGTTTATAAAGCTTGTACTCATCATTATAAAGTTTTATTCTTCTAAATAAATTATCAAGATGTGCATTTGAACGTCTTTGTGAATATTTAATATTTTGGATAACTATTTGGATATGGGGGGAAATAACAATCGTTGGTACAGGAGGCAGTGGCGGTGTGTGTATCGTTTGCGACACAGAAGAAGGTGCCGATGTTTGCACAGGAGTTGTGTGTATCGTTTGCGACACAGGAAGTGGTGCCGATGTTTGCACAGGAGTCGTGGTGGTGTGTATCGTTTGCGACACATGAATAGTTCCAACATTTCCATTTTTCTTCCTACAGTAGACGTTAGCAACCGCGTTATCCTTTGTCCATAACCATTCAGCATTCAAGCTTATGGCGTCGCGCGGATTTTCAAAAATTTGGAAACTATTATTCTGATAATTCGCACCATATGATGCAGCCATCTCCCAGCTACTATCGTCGTACTCAAATGCAAACCAATTCTCGGGAGCAACTTTATTCGCCGTCTTTGAAAAATCCTTACACCTCCATTCCTCATACTTTGTATAACTTTTACCTTCATTCATATCCATGATGAATCCATTTTGAAATGCAGGATACTGTCCACCTACGCCATGAAATGCCACAATTTTAGGCTCATTTTCATATATTACAGGATAATACTTTTTTGTATCATTCCACTCCGTTATTAATCCATAAGGCACATAATTTTCCTTATTCCCTTCTGCTACATATTTCCCATCTACATATAACGTAAACATACACTCGCATGCAACATGTATAGGATATTTTATAGAACCGACAACAGACATTTGTACAGGTATAGCGCTAATAGACGTGGCAAATAGTCCCACAAATAAAACTAAACTACAAATTCCTCCACCTCTCATATTGAATCCAATGTTCCGAATCACCATTTGTATATACTTATATGATATTTTTAATTCTATTTATATCAATTTTATATAACCATCGGATACCAGATAGCAAAACGTTATGTACATATAGGTCCTATCACAGTTACGTAATAAAGCAGATATTTAAATATATATATTATAGTAATAATGTGCGATACCTTCATATTACTGAAATATATAACAGACAATAGTATTAAAAAAATAACAGTTGACGCTGATGTAAACCCAGAGGCAAATCCCGACAATTACTATTCAGTGCTATGTTTTAAAGACTTGAGAATGTTTGCCCCGCATGTAGTTACTGAAATATACATATCTAAGATAATCGTAAATCCGGAGTATATAGATGCTTTACAATACACTACTAACATGTTCTGTAGAAATAAAGAATTATACAAGTATTACTCGGAACTTAAAACGGCGGCATCCGTTTCATCGAAACATATCGGGCAACAATTCCCCCATTTATTTTATATAAAGTTTCACAAACACAATACTGAAACGGGAGATGATATTGATGCGTCTATTTTTATCCGCGATAAATATGATAAGGGGATAACATTTGGAACATTTGACCTATTCCATTATGGTCACAATAATATACTTACGCGGTGTAAGAATTTCTGCAACTATCTTTATATTGGATTGTCGAGTGACGAATTAAATGAGAGAAAAGGGAAAAATAGCGTAGACAATTATGAAAAACGAAAAGAGGTGATTGAATACACGCATCTCGGAGATGAAATATTTAAAGAAGAGAGTCTTGAACAAAAAAACGATTATGTAAATCAAACGGGTGCGGAAATATTAATGATGGGAGACGACTGGATTGGAGCATTTGATTGGGTGTCGTGTGACGTATTGTATATGGAGCGTACGCCGAATATTTCGACGACATTACTAAAAACGATTAGGAAAATATTACCGACCAAAATATAAAAATATATTATAAAATTGATTTATAAATATGATATCATATAATATATACATATCAACCAAGCTTCATTCACACGTCAACTTATCTCATCAATATAGCACAGCGTAAGATAGCATCATGACACAATCACCAGAAGAGATACTTGCGACGGATGCATCATCCTCATCACCATCTCGCGATAGTACAGCTTTGCTTGTTTTGCAAGAAAAATACCGCAACCGCACACTAATCAATCAGAGATATATATTCGAGAAGAAAATCGGCGCGGGGAGTTTTGGAACGGTGTATAAAGGGAAAAATATTATTTCGGGCGATGGTGTAGCAATTAAATTTGAGGCAACTACGGCGAAACTTCCGACACTTTTATGGGAGTCAAAAATATTGAATCATTTAGCAGGGACCGCGGGTGTCGTAAAGTTGCGATATTTTGGCGTAGAGGCAAACAAGAATATAATTGTGATGGACTTATTTTCGCATAGTTTATTCGAAGAGATAGAAAAAATAAATACTGGAACGTCTAAACACACGACAAAACCTCCAAATAATAGCACTGAGTCTCAAGAAGAATTAATATCGGAAAAAGATACCGGTAAAAAAGGAACGATTAGTTCTAGTGAACGAGATAACACGGGAGGTATTGATGTTAATAGCCAAAGTCAAAGCCAAAGTCAAAGCCAAAGTCAAAGCCCCGAAAGTAGTATCGCGGGCGGTGAAGGAGAAAATGGGAACGACGATGAGACTGATAGTATGATAAAAAAGTTACCACCATACACGAAGGAAGTAGTTGGTTATATGATAGAAATGTTGCAGATTATCAGTAGAGTTCATGATGCTGGTATTGTTCATCGCGATATAAAACCGGAAAACTTTATGATATCTTTTCCTAAATCGTATAAGGACCAAAAGGATCAAAAAGAAAACGACAAGACTGCGACATTGCATATCATAGATTTTGGTCTTTCAAAGTTTTACAAAAAAGGCGACAAGCATGTTATAAATACGAATGATAAATCTATGGTCGGAACGATGCGATATGTCAGTACGCACGTACATGATGGGTGTGTATACTCGAGACGCGACGACGTAATATCAATATTGTATGTTTCAATCTATTTATTAAAGGGGAAACTTCCGTGGTGTGGGTTATACCCAAAGAAAGGTGACACGATAACAAAGGAACAAATGGTATACTCTAAAAAGGTAAACACTACTTCAGCTGAAGTATGCGAAGGTCTTCCTGTCCTTTTTAAGAAATTACTGGACTATGCATATACTTTGGAATTTGAAGAGAAGCCGGACTATTTATATATGATACGACAGTGCAAGACTTTGATGCGAGCATTGTAGTATAGACGACGGGTGTACAAGGGTGTTGTGTAAAAACAATAATCAATAATCAATAATCAACAATCATATACTAAACAATAAACAATAAACAATAAACAATCAAAAATACTTAAAGCCATAACATATATTATAGTATCAGCGATTACAATGAGTAGTGCAAGTTCTTCTGTTACATCAGCCCCTGTTCGTCTTACTGGGCGCGTGAAGTGGTTTAATAACAAGACAGGTTTTGGGTTTATTTCAGTCGTTGGAGGCAACGAGCAACACAAAGATGCGAGCGAGGTCTTTGTACACCACTCTGCGATTACAGTAAGTCAGGAGCAATACCGTTATTTGGTAGAGGGAGAGTATGTGGAGTTTTCAGTGGTAACAACTGAGACAGGAGACCATAAGTTTCAGGCGGGGGATGTTCGCGGCGTGAAGGGAGGCAAGTTGTTTTGCGAGACTCGTCATGAGCATCGTGCAACTCAGGAGGGTGCGGGTGCTGGTGCTAGAACTGAGAGAAGCGAACGTGGAAGGACTCAAGTTCGTGGACGTGGTGGACAAGGGGGTCGCAATGTTCGCGGAGGAAGTGAGTGGATGCTTGTTCGCCGCGATCATACCGAGCAGTCAGATTCACGCGGACGTGGACGTGGACCTGTACGCGGGCGTGGTGGTGCGCGTGTAGAGGGTCATTCGGAGAGACAATCTTCTCGCACACAGTCAGCTCCTGCTCCTGCTCCTGCTCCTGCTTCTGATGCTCCTACACCTGCACCCGCGAAACAGGAAGTAGATAGCATCGGCGATGTTCCTGCAACTCCTCGCGCGGGTTCTAAGAAAGCACCTCGTCAGTCTAAACCATCTGCTTAAAACATGTGTAATAGACCAAACCAAACCAAACCAAACCAAACCAAACCAAACCATATCACATCTAAATTAATTTGTTAGTATTTTTACATGTCTAACAAATTAATTAAATCAATTAAATCAGAGTGTAGCATATATTTATTTTTTCATTGTTAATTTCAATCTTATTTTCTGTTTTTTAGATAAATATTTACTTCTTTTTACTAGTGAATATTTTTTTCCTTTAAACCTTAACAACTTGGATTTTTTTTTACATGTAAACGCGGCGTGTCGAATACCTTTACGTCGAAAGACGGTATCGTTGCAAATACCAATTGCACGAGCCTCAGCCTCATCATTATTCGGTTCATTCGATGACTCTTTTACTTTTTTAATACACTTACATAACTTGTCGGCAAGTATTTCTTCTGCTTTACTTTTTATTTGTTTTGATGAATCGGATGTAGAAAAGGGTATATTATAATAATTTAATATTTTTTCATAATCATTTTTAGTTAAAATACCCATAATTATGTAGTTATATTAAAGTTATATTAAGTTATATTAAAAGTAGATAATATTTTTTATATCTATAAAAATATATATTTATATATTTATATTTTATATTCGTCTTAAATGCCTAAATTAGTAAAAGACAAAGACAAAAACAAAAACAAAAACAAAGACGAAGAAAAAGAAAAAGATGTTAAAAAAGTGGTTGTATTTGATTTAGATGAAACGTTGGGATATTTCGGGCAGTTTGGAGGGTTGTGTAACTATATAGACAAATTCTATAAAAATCCAAATAAGTCGTATAGTATTTTTAACGAACTGATGGATTTATACCCTGAATTTATTAGACCCAATATTATGAATATTTTAAAATATTTATTACAAAAAAAGAAAGAAAATAAATGTCAAGCTGTTATGATTTATACAAACAATACAGGCGAACGAAAATGGGCAGAACACATTAAAGGCTACTTTGAACACAAGTTGCATTCAAAAATATTTGAACAAATAATAGCCGCATTTAAAATAAACGGAAAAATTGTTGAAATAAATAGAACATCGCATGATAAAAGTGTTGACGACTTCATTCGATGTACTAAACTACCCTCCGATATTGAAATATGCTTTATAGATGATGTTTTCCATCCCAAAATGAGCACAGATAATGTATACTATATTCATGTAAAAAAATATAGGAATGTTTTATCAGAAAATGAAATGATAACCCGGTTTATAAATTCGCCTCTTTCAAGTGATATAAAAAATAAAGATGCATTCAAAGAGCTTTTTATGTGTAAGATATTATACGAAATAGTAGAAAAAAGTAAAGAGAGTCATGAGATAGATGTAATTGTAGGCAAAAAAATGTTGGAACATATAAAAGAATTCTTCGAAAAAGACGAAACTGTAATGCAGGTTAATATACATAGTAAAAATCGAAAATCATTCAAAAAAACAAACAACTGCAAAACAAGTAATAATAAAACACTTAAAAAAATAAATAAAAAATAAATAGTTAAATAAAAATAATTATATAAATAAAAAAATAATTATATAAATAAAAAAATAATTATATAAATAAAAAAAATAATTATATAATTTTATATCTGATAGCGCACGACTCACAGCTCCTTCTTTCGCTGTTCAAGCGCTCGCGCATGTTTCTTCGTTTTTTTGTGGCTGTTCATGTTAAATAACTGAACTTCGCACCCACACTCGCAAATAATCTTCGTCTTCGCCTTCTCGAGAATTTCTTCTCTTCGTTTTTGGTAATAGTCCTTGTTGTAATTTTTTATCTTATCACCCTGTTCTCTGTTATATTTTTTTTGGTATTCTAATTTTTTATCCCTGTTCTTATAGTAGTATCCGCATTTCCCATTCTCCTCGCAACTGCATTCTCCTTTGCAAACATTATTGCGGTTGTTATTGATACACTCGTCATTCATGTTATTCATAATGACGGTAACTTTGCTAATGTCATTGTTGATAATTTCACACGTTTCACACGTTTCACTCGTTTCACACGTTTCACTCGTCACATCCAAGATGCGCGATATTGTAGAAGAATCGATTTTAATTTTCTTCATCTTTCGGACAACCGGAACGACTACTTGGGTATCCTCGTTCAAGGAAGGGAGAGTAGGAGTCGTCTCGCATCTAACAATTGATGAAGCCATTGGGATTTGGAGGTCGTGGCGGTTCTGTATTTTCTTCTACCTAAACATATGCCCCGTTTTTTTGTTTCAATTTTTTCGAGCCCCTAAACAACCCAAAAATAAAAATAGAGTATCTAGTCATGATTGATGCAGAACATCGTTAGCGTTAGCGCCGAAAACGCCGTCTTGATTTTTTACACACCGAAGTCACGCGACGTTTATGCGACCGCCGTCTCTTCATATGTCTTCGTTTTTTGGTGCGACTGCTTCCACCACCACCACCACCACCGAACTGAGAAAATGCGACCCCTTTTGTTTTACCCGTACCCGTACCCATACCATTCTTAATCTTTGTTTTTTTATTACTTGTGTTAATATTGTTCGTATTGTTCGTATTCGTTAAGATAACGAGAGAATTACTCTTCACTTTTTTTCCTGTCCCTTTTTTAGTTAGTATCCATTTTTTCAAGTCTTCATAACTACGGTCACCTTTATAATGTTCAGGCATGTCGTGTCTACCTGGCTGAAAGTATAATATTGTAGGGAATCCCGAAACAGCTGGGTTTATTCCATGGGTTTTAAACATGTCCATACTGCTACTTTCGATGGCTCCTAAAATGATTTCGTTCTTATGTTTATCCTTGAGTTCTGTTATTAACTTATTCCATGCAGGTTTCATGGTTTCGCAGTGCCCACACCCGTTCATATAAAATAATACAATCCCGTGCTTTTTTTTTAATTCCATAATTTCAGAATCGGTTATTATTTTAGGTTCATTCTCATTTCCAAACATCTGCGTCTTATATAATTAATAAATATTATTTTATAAACATATGTTGTAATATTTTTTTATAATAAAATAGTATATAACATAAAATATAAAATATAAACAATGTTAAAAAATTTATCAATCATTTTTTTATTTATAATGGTTACATATTTTGTATTAAATTATACATCGGCGAACTTTAAAGAAGCATTAACAATGCCAGGAGTTAATACGAATTGTCCGAATGTTTTAATACAAAAAGGAGCGCTTCTTTATTTATATAACTCTAAGAAAAAGGAAGTACCTGGTGTAAATCCAGTTATATTTAATAATTTAGAAGAATATGTAGAATTCGTCGAATTTCAACGCGCAACGGGAAATATATGCCCCGTTTTATACCTGCAACACTCAAGCGAAGCCAACGGCACAGAGTCCTATAAGATTCGCCCTGGTCCTACAAATCTATTAGGCGGTCTAAGTGGCGTTCCCGCTTCCGGTTTTCCTTCTACTCCTCCGCCGCGAAATTATGTTACACCTATATTAGATGCATCGCGCGATCAACCTCCTTTTAATGTCAACTCTTATCACGGTTATAATTATAATAACACTGATCAAGGTGATTTTACGCCCGATATGATGCTTGACTATATTACACAGTCGACAGGACATAGCCCAAATCCCATGGACTCGAATTGGGGAGGCGCCGACTTCACGCAAGCACTTGTCGATAAAGGATATTTCTCCAAAGGTGAAGTAAAAAGGTAGACCATAATATTATATACCGCACCACGCCGCACCACGCCGCACCACGCCGCACCACGCCAACTATTTACTGTCGCATAAAAACTTTTTAATATTATCCACACAATTTTTATTGATTTTCCGCATACCGCCTTGTTCTGTCTTTATCATAACCGTATTT
>Ga0181356_1001449_pt1 | contig 10302 bp, 13 predicted proteins | sample Fa13VDMM110SN_FD_130104 | JGI IMG/M metagenome (GOLD analysis project Ga0181356, IMG submission 130104) | Freshwater viral communities from Lake Michigan, USA - Fa13.VD.MM110.S.N | ecosystem: Environmental > Aquatic > Freshwater > Lake | place: USA: Michigan | collected 2013-09-24 | reverse complement strand
GTAGATCACCCGTGCCTTTAATCACACGATGTATTTGTTCTTTGCGTATAAAGATAGGCTTTTCAAAACCAATTGGTAATTCATTATCAAATTGGAACTGCCAATCTGTCGGATGTAAAACTTCAACCGTACGGTCTTCTGCATCGCGGTGCCAGATCAATTCCATTTCATTTATACTTGCTGAAAAAATTCTATAAGATAAATTTTCTATTGTAACTTCTTTGTAAGGATTCATTGTATGTTGTTATGAATATTAACCATATGTAATTCTTGAAGGCCCTAATCTATACACACGAAGAGCAGTTGATTCTCCTGTTATGACTAGATAAGGATAAGCTATGGCATTAATACCTACTTCTGTAGTACTTTGTGAGCCTGTTGATAATTCATCCGACTTTAAGCTTACTGATGGGTTTGCTCCGTATATAATATAGGTAGTATATTGCTCCTCACCAATGAATGCGGCAGCCATCCAGAAGGTTCTTTGCATTTTATTTACAGAGAAATTACTTACACTTCCACTTGCAATTGTATATGTACCTAGAAGTGCATCTAGAGATGATCCGTTAGCTGATGCATATAACTTGAGTGTAGTAGTAGCACCGCCACCAAAACTACCTAATGACACTGATAGATCCAGCCAGTAATTGTGGATGGCTGTTGAAAAAATGCGGCTACTGTAAAGTACTGTTGAACCAGTGATTTGGTTTAACTCTAGTGAGCCGTATGTATCTTGATAAGACCATTTTCCACCGAAAGATTGTATAATCGGTGCATTGTTTAAATATGAAGCAGTTAAGGCATTTGTTGCTGTTCCAAGTAATGAGCCAGTAACCCCTCCAGTAACCGTTAATGACCCCGTAACGGCTTGGATTGATCCGGTATTAAACAGCAGGCTATCCGACATATTAATAAAATTATTTCTCACATTCGCGGCAGTAATGGCGCCGGAGGTATTATCAGCTATTTGTGCGTTGATAGCGGATTGTAATGTTGTTTTGTTTTGTTGTGACATTGTTTAATTTAATTAAAAGCGTTTGAGAATGCACTAGAAAAGGATATAGGTGTACCAGACGTACTTCCACCGCCACCACCACCACCCGGCGCCGCTTGCTGCATTTGCAGCTGTAGCTGACGAGTCATGTACTCCTGTAGTAATTCTTGCTGGTAGTTATCGTATGCACGTTTTTGTTCTAGCATAGTTAACGATTTGATATGATTTAGTCTAGTGAATTCAGACCATAATAATGAAGGATACATGCTTTATCTTTATTTAATTTGTTACCAGTAAGTACTCATGTTTTGTCCTAAACCTAGGCCTTTAGCATATCTCGGAAGATTGCAAGCCCAATACCCCGCCTTGGTACGATCTTTCTTTGTATCGCAACGATGACGTGCTGCGAATGACTTTCTTGCTTCTGGATTACGTATTTTAGCACTTAAACCAGTTGTATCGCCGAACGATATCTTTTTAACATTATCCGTCTTAGGATTCTTTACATACACATAATACTTACGACTACCGCCTCGTTTAGGCTTACCCAATTCAACATCCTTACCTTGGTATTCTGCTTCTGTCATTGGCAGGTCTAATGGGACCATTACACTTTCGTATAATCCAAACTCTCCAATGTCAGTGCCTAATACTTCTTGGTCATAGACATCTGCTAGCAATTTACCTTCACGTAGCAAGCGTTTAGCTTCAAGCATTAATAGGCAATATGCAGATGAGCCGTATCGAAATACATTGTCATGTATTGATATTTTGTTATTGATATGATATCTTAGATTTTCTGATATCACTATCTCATTGAGTATGTTATTTAATTTTATCATCAATAATAAATATCATCTACGTTTATTATTACGCGGTTTTTGTTTTGGCAGGTCTTCCGACTCCGTACGTACTCGTTTTTTAATCTTCTGTTGTCTGATAGGCTCGTCGTCGAAACTATCAATTTGATTAGGGTGAATCTTTCCCATGGTTAACTTTGAACTCTAACTTTTAATTTTGAAATGGCATCTAAAAATTCTTCTACGGTTAGATACTTTCCGCGTTCTGTTACTATCTTAATATAATTAATGATATCATGATCCTCGTCTATAATCTTTTTAAAGATACGAAATCCATCGGCTGCCCAAAAGACTCCGAACCCATTGTCATCTCCTAGCTGATGATCATCTTTAATTAAATCATCTTGCGTACTCTTCGGGTACATTATATAATATTTCATTCTTGAGCTTTAAATGTTTTGATATAATCCAATACATTGCGTTTCGGCTTCCATTCTAATAAATCTCGGGCCGTACTATCTGTACATAATGTTTCTTGAGCTTCACCTGGCTTATCTACTGTATAAACTAGTTCATGGTCGAATACATCTGCTATCTCTTTAACAGAATAATTTTGTCCATATCCTAATTCGAATATTTTATTCCATGCTGAATATTCATTAATACGTATCAATGCATCTACAATATCATCTACATGTGTAAAGTCTCTACGTTTGCTTCCATCTCCGTGTATTGTTAATGGTATGCCTTTTTCAATACAACGTATCCAGGCTCCTATCAATGTACAATACCCGCCTTCAGTTAACTGATATGGTCCATATACATTATAGAATCTAGCAATACTAGCTTTCAACCCGTAATGTGTTTGAAACAGTTTAATAATCTCTTCGCCAATATCTTTACTAAAGGTATACGGATTCTTAAACTTACCAGAATGATGTGAACTACTTCCAGCATACACTAACGGTATATCTTGTTCAGAGCACCATTTTGCTAATTTCATCGTAGCATTTGCATTTGTAGTAAAATATGCTTCCGGATTCTCGAATGAAGGTTGTATTCTAGCAATTGCAGCTAAATGATATACAACATCGAATTTACCGTAACCAGAATAATCACTTATATTACGAATATCAAAATCAATATACTGACATCCTTTTTGATGATTTGATTTAAGTCCGGTATGATAATTATCAACTGATACAACTGTATGTCCTTCTGATAATAATCGTTTAATTAAATTAGTGCCTACAAACCCGGCACCACCTGTTACTAATACATTCATAGTTTTATTAATTCTTGTTCATGTGTGTCTAAATTCATTATGGTAACTTTCAGATTGCCGAGTTGATATTCTCCTTGAAAATCTTCTACATCTTTACATGTTTGAGTTACTATATCTGACAGATTTTGTATAGTATTAAAATCTTCCTGTGTAAGATAATTAGCATCGAATTCAACTACGATATCGTTTTCAGCATATGGCTCATTCTCATCTTTAATAAGTACTCGTCTAGTTAAATCATATTTAGTATTATCTTGCTCCATTTCAATATAATCATTAGCTCGACCTATTACATTAAATACTTCTTCTGTATATATTCTATCACACCATGGCTCCAGAGCTTGCAATAGTTGCAAGTTACCGTTATTCATTACAAATGCTATATTATACTTATAAGGTATAATTGGCTTCATATACTCATCATGTTTACAAAAGTGCCCCCATTTGCGAATAAAGTTTCGGCTACTACGTATGTTTTGAGCTTCCCATTCAGAACTATTCTTACCTGGAGTAGTTAATGTCGGATTGAACCTACTCCCACGACACGTCATATGATATACACAGCCTTTCCATGTTTGAATGAATTTAACACCGTTCAATTGAAATCTATTAAAGATGTCACTATCTTCTTTACTCTGCGGAGCATATAATGGATCATGTCCGCCTATTTCTTGAAAGTCGGCTTTCATAAATGCCCATGGGGCGAAGATGCCTTCTGTTGTAGTATTTCCCTTAAAGCCGTTAGTTGATGAGAACCATTCTAAGAACTTCCCTTCGTTAAAGTCTTCAGGCTCAACTCCCCAATCTGCTAGTACTTTCTCAGGGCCATCTGGATGCAATGGCGGTTCAATTCTTGTTAATGATACTATTGTCTTCGGCTTGATATATTTTTCAATTTCATCTAACGCTCCAGGGCATAGATACATATCTGCATGATAAATCATACAAATATTATAACTAGCAACTTCATTGACTAATCTATCGTATAATATTGTATGTCCTAAACGTTTCGGTCCTTCGTTACGTATACATTTGAAGTTAGTATCACCTCCTTCTAAAACTTGTTGGCACCATTCCCATGTACCATCACTACTGAAGTCATCGGCTACACATATCTCTACAATATGGTCACCTTGATTATCTCTAATTGCTTGATATGCCCATTTAAGGTATTTCAAGTTATTTCTTGTCGGTTGAATTATTGATATTTTCATATTTCTTTATTTAAACACATTATGTATTGTATCGTATAGTTTACTATAGTCACGATAACCTCGAGCTAATATATCATCTTTTTTGTCAATTACCGAATATATTTTAGCATTTGATAATTTTTTAAAGTATGTTTCTCCTTCGAAGTATCCTGGTCGTATATCACCTGAGGTATTTACATAGATCACAACTGGCATTCCAAAGTAACTACATAAAATACTAGACCCTCCGCCCATTGACATAAACCCAGATGATCTAGAATATATTTTCAATTGGGACTCATTATAAGTACCAGGAACATTTTTTATTATATCATCAAATAGGTATGCCCCATCTAACATCTCGATTAGCTGATAATCTGTAATTACGCCAACTCCTTCTACATTAGCCGTAATATTAGTATTAACAAGTTCATTAGGATCGGTTGCAAATTCAGTATTGTTGGGTCGTTTATAAATAACTGAATAACCTTGTCCGGTTAAGTATGTAATGATATTGTATAAAGACTCTATATCAAAATACCCTACCGGAGATGCTCCATGTTCTAAATTAAAACGATTGGATATCAAAATAAAATTTTCTGGTAAGTCTAATGAAGCATCATAGTACTTAGTTTTATAATCGGGAGCTATCCATTTAGAATAATCTAAACATCCATTAACTTCACATTTTTCAGCATCTGATAACTCCGAATAGTCTCTACCCGTTAATGCTAAGGCATTATGGTGAATCCATGAATTAGGTAGATTCTGTACTCCGTTAGTATTGTTATCTATACTACGTTCGGTATAATATTCTTCAACGTTATCCGTAAAGAAATAAAAAGGTTTCATATCTGTACATGTAACTACCTTTTCTAGTAATCCATGTTCATGTAACCAATTTGCATATGGTATTGAACAAACGAGTTCATATCCAAATTCTGGGTTCACGTCAATTATCATAATAATACTGCTTTAGTTGTTTGAGTTGAATATCTATATCATACGTCTTAATATCTGATACTAAACATTTATTAATACCTTTATCAACAGGTATAATATTAATACGTTTATCGAATATTTGCGATATGTATTGTAACAATGTATACTTAGATACACAATTTCCAGAAACGACTGTTTCTATATCATATGAGTCCCAATGATACATTAACATCTTGCATTGTGTAGCCCATTCATAAGTAGTAATACCGTTCCACATAGCTTCTGTATAACCATCACACGATTCATTGTTAGTATTTAAAAACCATTCCAATAAACTTTTCTTATCTCGTAACTCCGGTCCGATTATAGAACTTCTTATAATCTTTGTCCGCTTTCCTAATGATACAATATAATCACGAGCAGCTTTTTTAGATAAGCCATACTCATCGGCATCCATCTCACAATCAGTACCCGGGTGTATAATTTTAACATTAGCATTTTGGTCTAGCCAAATTGGTAATGAAGAATTCGTATCGAAGTTAGATGTCTTTTGCGGTATCGATCCAATTGCATTCACAATGAAATCGCCGTGAAAGGCTTTCACATATGATTTGAATTCATCTGACGGATATCTGCTATCAGTCGTGAACACAGAATGAACATTGTCAGTAAAATACTTTACTAACATATGACCTAACATGCCATTATGGCCTAGGATTAAAATATTCATAGCTACTTAAAATACTCATTAATTCGTTTTTATCGACAACTACCTTATCACTTGAAAAATCTGTAAATGGTAAACCTTCATTATATACATCTTTATAATGCATTATGTAATAACCATTATCTATTTTTACTCTCGGAGATTCTTCAACAGAAAACATAGATTCATGTATTTTTTCTGAAATCCTCGGTACACCTAATTCATATTCTAAACCAAATTGTTCTCGATATATCTCAAATAAATCTATAATTCTAAAAGCCTTTACATCTGGTATTACATTATACCCTGTTAATGTTAATGCATGTTCTATCAGATCAACGGCTTGATCTGCCGTAATCATAAATCTTGTCATCTCAGGTGAATATAATTTCAACTTATACTTTTTATGTATTGCATCCCAAATCAACGGAATCACACTACCGGTAGAATTTAAAACATTACCGTAAATAGCAGATGATAACAATACATCAGACTTTTCAGCATTAACAATAAACGATTCTCCGGCAACGAACTTCATTGCACCGTATAATGTAGTAGCTGCTCTTGACTTATCAGTTGATACAAAACAAGCTGCTGAAAAGTTATTTTCTTCTGCTACTCGTCTCGAATTAACAGCTCCATTGATAATAGTCTGTACACCTTCTTCTATATTCTGATCGACAGCTTCTATCTGTTTTAATGAAGCAGCAAAAATACCAATATCATGTCCTTTAGATGCTCGTTTCATTAAATCATAATTACGTACATCTCCGATTACACAATTGATATTTGGAAATTCTTTCTTAAGATAATAATGTTTAGCTTCGTCACGACTGTAAATAGTAATTTCATTGTCATGATAAAATCGAGCAATCAAGCTACGTCCTAAAAATCCAGCTCCACCTGTAATGAATATTTTTTTATTTTTCATAATTTAACTTTTTTTAGAAATTGGGTTTCTGAGTAATACTTGTTATAATTTTCTTTACATACATTGGTACAATATATATAAAAATCATCATCTATCCTAAGTCTTTTTGCTATTTGTCTAGCCGAATCTAAATCTCCAACATCTACTGTTAGATCCGGATGACATATTTCTTGAGTATCTAATCCTTTGTATCCGATACATGGTATTCCTAAATATGCACAATTCAATGCAAATGTACCTGCAGCATGTGTCCTCATTAAATGTACACCGTACTTAAATTCATTTAATTTATGTATCCATTGTGTCCAATTCATATAAGGCAAATGAGTTAGTAAATGCTCTTCTAGCGGTTGTTTACGTCCCATTGATGGTGCATATACTTTTTCAGATTCCGATAACTCCTGTGCTATTGTATATGAATCAAAACCACCGTACCATGAAACAAAGTTTCCGCCTATAATAACATTTGATCTAGGTACTGAAGCTAATTTACCTATAACATCTTCAATCATCAATGATGGCATAACTCTAACATCAGAGTGATTTGTTAAACCTTTATAATACTTTCTATCGGACTCATTATGAGTAAAGATGATATCAGCCGAAGTCAATGTATTGAAATACCAAATTTGTCTTTCTAGGTCATAGTCCTGCCAATACCAATTAGGTCCTTCTTGCATTACTGCTACTTTTGCGCAATTTAATTTTAAATTATTGATATTAAAATCTGGATTCTTTTTTGGGATGATAACTATTCCTAGATCATATTGGTCTACTGGAATGTCTTTTATATTGTAATGATCCGCATCTAATGCACACATCCATGCAAATTCAACTCTCATATTTTCATGGGTTCTATGTATCTTACCATGGAACCCCATTTCTGTAAAAAATGCTATTCTCATTGAAAATTAACCTTTGTAATTAATCCTTCGTAGTTATTTAATATACGGGGCGGAGTACCTCCAAAATTATATCCAGACTCATGCCCTATACCTTTAACATATGTTATTGCTCCTATTTCAATTGCCTGATTAACTGCTTTATGTACATGATTTGTATATTGTTCTAATCCGTAATCATCAAATACAATATAACAATCTTCATTACAACTCAATGAAAATGCAGAATTAATATCCGTAACCACATGTTCATAGTCATGACCCGCATCGATTAAGAACATTGATACTTCATCATTAATAGGTAAACTACGTCCAGAATATAAATCAAAATTATCAATATATACAATGTTATCGCGGTCTTTATTCATTTCTTTTCCGGATGCATTGTCATTGATATTGATAGTATACACCTTCTTAAATAAGAATGATAAGATCCTAGTCGTTTGTCCTTTGTGAGTACCAAACTCAACTGCCACTTTATCTTGGAATCCTTGAAAGTAATCCCATACATCTCTCTTAAATCTGAACGATGTAGTTGATAGATTATCAACCTTATCTTCCTTAATATACTTTAAAATTTCTTCGATCATAATTCACTTATAAATTTATTATTAACTGTATAATTGGCATGTATATAATTCAATGCCAATTGGAACTGTTTATAGTTATCATTGTTCCAAACATTCTTATTCCAATCTCCCGCGATATGCGACTGAAACATTAGACAATTACCGTTATGTAATTTAATATCTGTTTCATGTATTCCATCATGCCCGTATACTGTTTTACAATCTCCCCATAGTAATCCCATGTTATGATCATAATGTATTGCAGCATACTTAAATACTTGTCTCAATTGTTCATTGGATTGCGGTGAACATACCCAACCCGGATTTCTCCATCCTATAGGATCTACTCCGACAGCTTTCCATTCGTTTTGTATCAAACGAATCCGATCTGCAATTTGCAGTGTATCTTGTAATTCAGCAAATTCCATTTCACCCCAAATGTCTTTATTAGATGTTTGATGATAATGCCCATGTGCCGCTAATTCAAAATATTCTAAGGACTGTAACCAATCGGTCCAATCTTTATGCTCACTAATAGGATATTGACCATGATAGTTACTAGGTATGAATAATGTAAATTTAGTACCAAACTCTTTATGTAAAGAATCTAAATATTCCATACATTCATCTCCCGGCATACCCCAGCCTTTCTCTGGGTGTATATCATCGATTGCTACAGTTAGATTGATTTCCATACATCTCTCCATGTAAATGCTTTATAATTCGGATTGAAGTTATTATAAACGTTCTGTTCACACATGCGATTGGCAACTGTATACCACTTATTACTATTACGCTTCTGGCCAACTGTCTCTCCCGTCTCACCTACAATATAGTTACGTTTATCTTTATGCTTTCTGTTATGTACCATTAATAAATTACGGAAATGATATTGTGGTATATCACCTAATACTTTATTAGTCATCATCATGAATGACGAATCTTCATGTACAAAGAATACTGATCTTGGAATATTCACCCCGGCCTTTATTACCTCTGATGAAATTACTAATCCACACCCATTAAATTTATGAGGTGATATTGTACTTACATCTAACTGTTCAATCGAATCATTAAATGTATTCATTTCATCAATTGACATATCGTAATTTAGTCCCCACCAATCTTCTTTAGAATCTGAGTGTTTAAAATCGGTAAACTGTACATGTTCTAATGGTTTCCATGTATCATCCCACATTTTACATATAGCAAATGTAGCTATATACTTAGGTGTTAAATTACTCTGAGCCTCATGTAACATATGTAATGATTGAAATGCCTGGCCAGGAACTAACATATCAGTCTCGCCCCATACTAATACATCGACCGAATCACAATATCGATCGTTAAATTGTCGACGATAATCTGCAATAGTATATAATGAACTTTCTATACGTAGATTAACATTATCCAATGTGTTATTAATCTTTGATATAATAGATGACATACAAGACTTTAATACATTATCACTTGTAGGTTTTTCTAACGTTGTATCGTCTGTTACAACAATATCGATAATAACATTTTCTTTATCATATAGATCAATCGCATTTTTTAATGAAATGAGATACCCATCGATTATATCAAGCTCATACCATTGTACGAGACATCCTATTGCAAATTTAGTTTTCATATAAGTGCCTATAAGTTTTTCCCATCCATTGATTTACTATCGGCGGACCGCCTTCTACTGCACAAAAATGATATAGCCAACCAATTTTTGTAAATGTAAAATTGTCATCTAGTATTTCAAATCGTTGCATGTCCTGCATATTCCATTCATATGGAAGAATCTCTAATTTAATATTCTCTTTACGTGTCATGAAATTCAATATTGGCTGGTCTGTACCTACCCCATATGTTTTTTGCATCGTTAATAAATTCTGCACATTATCAAAATAAAATTGCTGTAGCTTCGTGTAGAATTCTTTATGTGATTTATTGATAATAACCATCCCAGCATTAAAATAGTCAAATGGC
>Ga0181356_1001448_pt1 | contig 10304 bp, 11 predicted proteins | sample Fa13VDMM110SN_FD_130104 | JGI IMG/M metagenome (GOLD analysis project Ga0181356, IMG submission 130104) | Freshwater viral communities from Lake Michigan, USA - Fa13.VD.MM110.S.N | ecosystem: Environmental > Aquatic > Freshwater > Lake | place: USA: Michigan | collected 2013-09-24 | reverse complement strand
TCATAAATCAAATAATTATCGGTATATTCCTCAACCCAAGATTGACTTAAATTTTCAGGTAAAACCCCAAAGTCAGTTACAACTAAAAACGCACCTGATGTTATTATTTTTTCCATTTTTATTTATATTAAAATTTAGGGTATTGGTTATTTGTTCCCAAATAATTATGAAAGACAAAAGGTTTAATTCCCTGTATTTCAGGTATCATACTTTCATGTGAGAAATATTTTGCAACATCAATCTCAGCAAATTTACACCCTTCTTCAAGATACTTGTGTCTGTAGTTTACACATATAAAACCATCCTCATTAGTGAAACCGTGAAAAGGTTTCCATTCTAACTTTAATTTAATTGGGACATCTAATAATTTTTTACTCCTTAACGACACACTATTCCCAACTCTAATAACATTATCAGAATTGTCTCTATATGAAAAATTATCATTTGGTAAAGGCCAAGGGGCACCAATATAATCATACTCTAAAAACTCATCTCTCCAAGATTCGGGATTAACAACAAATCCATTATCGTGAATTAATAAAGCGAACTCAGTATCGATATGTTTAGACAAATTATAAATTATATTATAATTCCACTCATCAATATTAGAACTTTTTTCAGTATATTCGTGAATTATAAAATCAGGAAGGTTATCCGGTTTAATGTCTGACGCTAATTTTACCTTACCAAATTTAACTCCACGACAACTAAATTCTAAAGCTTTTATTGTTTCGGGTATTCTAACACTTGTTAATGCAATTAAGGTAACGTTAGGTAGTTGTATCATATATTTCTTTTATTAATTTATGTTCATTTATTTTAATTGATTCACTAATTGTACTAGTTAATTGGTCTTGACTAGTTCTATTAACAACAGTTATTTCATCACAAATTTTAGGTTCTCCGTATTTAATGAATAATTTTTTATAAAAATCACAATCCATTAACCATATTAATCTTCCGTCAAATAATGGAATGTCTTCATTTTTAACGGTTAAACCACTTGGTCCACCTAATGTATTATTGCCTTTATATATATCATTATTCCATCTTGGATGATATAAATTATATAAATTGATTCCATCAAAAGTGTGATAAAATTTAGTAAAAAACCATTTTAAATCCAGGGTGTTTTTAATGAAATTAAATTGTTTTTCCAAAGATTTTGAATCAAATAAAAAATCATCCTGAAATAATATTTTTACCCATTTTCCTTGGCAATGATTAATAGAATTATTAACATTTAAGGAATGGGTTTTATGTTTTCCCTCAGTAAAGTAAAAATGTTTAATATTTAAAACTGAAGACCATTCAGATACTAATTGTTCAATTAAATTATCATTACTATGGTCTGAAATTATTACTTCAAAATCGGTAAATGTTTGGATACTTAATATTTTCAAACTATTATTTAAGTATTCAACACCTTTTCCGTTAAATTCATATGTGGGGATGGCTATTGAAAAAAAAGGTTTATTCATCGGTTTTAAATTTTTTTAACGACATCGTCGTATTTTTAGGTATATGTATTGGAGAACTAACCGGATTGACTAATTTAGTTTTTGATGCTAGTTCAAAAATTGATTTTTCTTCCGTCCCTATATTATAAACACCTTGTAAATTTTTGTAAATACCTTCAATAATTAATTTTGAAATCTCATCTACATAATCAAAATTACCTATTTGGTCAATCCAAGCATTATCATAAGGGAATGGTCTATGTTTATGAGTACATCTATAAACAATGTAATTGTTTGATAATAGTTGAACTAATCCATCCCCTAATAATTTAGTATACCCATACCAATTATTACAATGAACTGGCACATCATTTTCAGTAGCATTTACTATTGAACCGGTATAAATGTAATCAGTTGATATATGAACTAATTTAATGTTATGTAAATTACAATAATTTATTAAATTATAGACAAATTTGTAATTAAGGTTCCAATGACCTTCTTTATCTTCGGAATAAGTATTTGTATTTGCAATACAATTTAAAATTATGTTATAACCCGAAGGGATTGATGATTCGAGGTCGTCAACATTAAAGTTAGTTTTTTTCCTTGAAACACAATCCCATCCTGTTTGTTTTACAATTTCTCCACCTAACAACCCATCTCCTAAAACAAGAACTTTATTCATATTAATTTTCCCATTTTTCTTTAAAGGTTGATTCAACATACTCAAATACAGTTTCATCATAATGAGGAGCTGCACCTAAAAAGAATACTTTATCTAATACTTGGTTGGCGTTAGGATATTTTTTCAAATCATCTAAATGACTATATCCCGGGTGCATTAAAATATTACCTGCAAAATAGTTTCTTGTTTGAATTTTATTAGATTCTAAAAACGATACTAATTTATCTTTTAATTCTTTTGACTCACATACAAAAGGGGTTCCAAACCAACAAGTGTCCGCTTTTTCTAACATATTAACACCTCTTAATCCGTCAACATATTTTAATAAAATACTTTCAATTGTCTTTTTACTTACTTTTCTTTTTGTGTCAATTTCATTAAATCGTTTTAATTGTACAACTCCGATAGAACCTTGTAAATCCATAGGTTTTAAGTTATAACCCATATTAGTGAAAACATATTTATGGTCAATTATTCCATCATATGACTCTAACCAATTATCAAATCTTTTTCCACAAGTTCCACAAGATAATAAATTAGCTGCACCAACACAATAACAATCTCTACCCCACCAAGAAAAACTTACAAATAATCTTTTTAACTCAGGATTATTTGTACATACCATTCCACCTTCTCCGGTTGATATATGGTGAGCTGGATAGAAAGAAGTGGTCCAAGCAACATAATAACTACTTAAATCTTTTCCGTCCCATTTAGACCCTAAACTATCACAACTATCACCGACTAATTTAATATTACGTCTTTCACATAACTCAACCAAATAATCCATATCAGGAGCATTTCCTAAAACAGGGGATACAAAAATCGCTTTAGTTTTGTCGGTAATTTTCTCCTCAATTTTTGTAAGGTCAAAATTTAAAGTATCATATTCAATATCAACAAATACCGGTACTAAATTATTTTGGACTAATGGGGATATTGTTGTTGGAAATCCTACTGGTGATACAATGACTTCGTCTCCATCATTCCACCCAAAATATTTTTTAAGTGCCGCGATTAAAACCAAATTAGCGGAACTACCGGAATTAACCATATGGGCATATTTAACACCAAAAAGTTCACAAAAAGCATCTTCAAATTTACGAACATTTTCGCCAGCAACAACCCATTTGCCCGTAATGAATGTTTTAATTGCTGCCATAATTTCTTCTTCATCCCAATATGGTCCTGAATATAAAACTTGACTTTTACCCGGAATGAATGATTTGTTATACAGGTATTTTGGCTTGTTTTCTTTTAAATGTTCGGTTAATTCTGATAATATTCTATCAATTTCTTTCATAATATAGTTTTTATTTAAATTTAATTTTTTTTAATTCAATACTCAAGTTTTATCCAATTATTTGGAATAACATCTTGAGTATCTGACGGACCTTTTGCGGAAAACCATCTATTTGGTGTTATAATTTGTTTCTCCGGATATTCGTTTAAATATGCTCCCCACCAACTAAATGAACTGTTTGATATTATATTGTTATCACACATTGTCATTAAAGTCATATCTAATAATTCATCATTAAAATCGGGAATGAAATAGTTATCTGATTTAAAATTTTCTTTAACCCAATTTATATCATCGGAGATAAAAACAAAGTAAGAGTCACCAATTGTTTTTATCGCCTTTTTATAGTAATCTAATGTACATACTAAATGAAAATCACTATATAAAAGGTAATCACCACGTCTAATATGAACTGATGTGATGGGTTTATCATTTAAATCATTATTACTAAAATAATTTTCAATAACTAACTTGTGTTCCTCTGAAAAATAAAACAAATCTTTAATCTCATTTTTGTAAACTTCAAAATATTTTTCACTTTGGAAATATCCTCTAATTAACAAATCAGACTGGTAAGGTATTTCATTGTAACTAAAATTTGGTTCATTATAATAATTACTAAACGAGTAATTATCCAATTTATTAACTTTTTTAAAAATTGTGTCGGAGTATATGTTTGATAAATGACCTTGATTTGGCGTATAACAATTATTTAAATTAATTCCATACTCACATTTATTTCGTAATGATAAGGCGACTGTTGCCGATATTTGAAACATTTGATTACCTAATCCTCCTTGTAAACTACAACTTATCATATGGTTCTTTATTTCGTATTTTAACCGCAATATCATTAACTAATGTTAAATCGACTTTGTGGTCGTTTATTGGATTTTCCTCATTATAAACATAATTTATATCTTCCATAAATTTGTAATGTTTATCTCCTGACATTTCTAACATTGGATACATAAAAGATAAATCACCTGTTACTTTCCAATAAACTCCATCGTCATCTTTTAAATCCTCAACATTTATTTTTCTCCATAAAAAAGCTCTCCAAGTTCTAATATGTGACGCTGTAAATCGTATCTTTCTTAAATCAGGTGTTATTTCTTGTTTACTTGAAAATCCGGGAGACCCATTTGAATATTTAAAACTTCCATTAGCTATCCAAACATTTTTATCCAAGTAGGTTTTATTTATTCTATTTAAAGTGTTTGAATCTGGAAGCCAATCATCACCATCAATTTCAACAATAACATCATTATCATCAATGTCGGAGTTATTTCTTATAACTTGGTCATAATTTCCGGGTTGATATAGTTTCTCTGAATTTTCAATAAGAATAAATCTATCGTCAGTTTTAATAAAATTTTTAACCAAATTTACAGAGTTATCGGTAGATAAATCATCTGTGATATAACATTTAAAATCTTTAAATGTTTGAGTTTTAATTGAGAATAAACACCTCTCAATGTAATTTTTTGCATTGTATAAAGTGGTTACAATAATCATAGTTTAAAAATTCGTTTCCATTCGTTTATAATTTTTTCATTACCCCAATAAATGTTTTCGTGGGATGTAGAATTGGTACCAATAAATTCTGTCCCGGTTAAAAGACATTCATCTTTAACTAATGAGGCAACCTCGCTTAGCGATGAACTATATACCTTACCAATCATATTATACATTGTTTGTTTATCATCCATAAACCCTTTAACAATTACGTTATCATTACATAATGGTTTGACATATTGATTAAAATATTCAGTGTTAGGTTCTCCAAATAGATACACTTTTTCACAACCATCATTAAGAGCACTTTGTATGGATATGTGAGTTTGTTTATTAAAATCGAATGAGCCAATAATTCCGGCAATTTTTTCAAGACCTGTTTTATTTGATTTTAATAATTTTTGAGTCAGGTTTGGTATTATATTATATTTTCCTGTATATTGTTTATGGTATTCTTGATGTCTTTCATTTATAAAGACAACCTCATCCCAATGTTGTGGGACTTCCCAAACTTTAAATAAATCTTTCTCGTGACAAGATAATATTATTTTTTTTACATCCGGACGATTACCTAAATTTAAAAAATGAGAGATTATATTGTCATTTGGTTCAAATCTAAAATTAATTAATAAATCTGATTTACATTTATTTAAATGCCATTTATGTGGTCCGTATAATGTACAATCAATTCCTGATTCATTTAATTGATTAACTAAATTAATGAATGCGAATGTGGAACCTCCTTTATCTGAAAATCCGGTGATAATTTTTATTTTTGGTTTATCATTAACAATTTCTTTACCAACTAAAGTATTGTCAACATAATGTTTAAATTTATCTCTAATTTTAATACAAAATTCAATATCTTCAAAACCTGAAATATTATTTTCATTAAACATTCCTTGATTTGTAAAAACATTTGTTCTAACCATAGTCAAATTAAATTGATTACAATTTACCTCGTCCGTTGAAATTGGAAAATTATAGTAATTTTGAGAGTAGCTTAAAATTGGTTGTGGTTTATTAACAACCTCAACACCACAAGATTTAATTGTGTTATCGTGATAATGGATTCTAGAACTTAATGTTCCACATTTTGGATTTGTTTTAAAATTTTTAACCATCCCGGTAATAACGTCATTTAGGATTACAATATTATTTTTAATGAATAATAAAAAATCATAAGTAATTGTTAGTCTATTTTTAATGATATCATTATATGCCGAGGTTAAATAAGTTTTATCAGAATGTAAAATAATAATATTTTGTTTTTGAGTTGTGATTGATAACTCATTTAACTTACCATAGGTGAATAATATTACATCAAATAAACTTTCATTGCAATTAGAATAAATTGAGTCAATTACATCTTGGTTATAGGTATCAAATTCATTATACCCAATCAATATTGCGGTCTTCCCAACATTTTTAAGTGGTGTTTGTTTTTGACTTGTATAGTATGGTTTTAACGGTTTTAAATCTAAAGGAAGATACTCACCATATTTTTTTAAAAATACATCTTTAGAATCAAAAAATTCTTGGTTTGGTTGCCCAACGGATTGGTGGGTTAATTCAAATGAAGATGTAATTCCCAATTTAATGCCATCCAAATAATTTGATAAACAAAATGGGTGGTCGTAATAGTGAAACTTACCAATAGTTTCATCAAAAGTGTGTTTTATTTTTGTTTTATCAAATGATATAAACACACCGTCAATGGTTACAACTGGAATTAAAAAAGGTAGTTTTGGTGAATATTTACTTAACCATTTATTTTGACCTTCAGGATGGTGATAAACCTGACCAACCATTGTTTGAGTCATTTTATCCCAATAAATTCCTGATTTTGGAAAATAACAAGACCCTGCTTTACCAATAATACTAAAGTCAGGGTTACCATTAAAATCTTTTAATAATTTTTTACCCCAACCATTTTCTAATTTAATATCATTATGACAACAAACAATAATATCATAGATTGATTCTGATATACCCTTATTATATAGTTCAGATAAACTAAATTGATTGTGATTAACATACTCCAAAATTTGAACATTTTTTAAACCAACCGTTTGTAACAAATGTTGTCTAAATTTGTTATTATATTGTTCGTCTTTATGTGTTGAGTAAACTATTGTAATCATATCAAACCAGTACTACCGAACCCATTTTGTCCCCGTTCTTTTTTATTTATTTTTGCAACTTGGTTTAATTCGACCCAAGTTCCGTTAACTACCGGACAAACAACCGCTTGTCCAAATTTCATACCCTTAGGTATTTTAACTTCGGTTGGATTTGTATTGAATATAATACCTTTAACTTCTCCGGTGTATCCGTTATCAACCGTTCCCGGTGAATTTAAAACCATAAGTCCTTGGTTGATAGCCAATCCACTTTTTGTTCTAACTTGTATTTCAAAACCGTCTTTAATGTCGAAACATAATCCACTAGGAACCAATGCTCGACCAAAGGGAGGTATAACTATATCCTCAACAGAATGTAAATCAAAACCTGAATCACTACCATAATTATATTTTGGGTGAACAGCCTCCGGATGAAGTATTTGATAAGGTAAATTTAATTTACCATTACTCTCAACCATTTTTTGTTCAATGTCTTCTAAGTCAATATCCATTTCTTTCAAAATGTCTTCATAATCAACCTCACCCGTTTCAGATGAAAAGGTTTCTTGTAAATTAAGTAATTTATCTCTTAATTTAGTTAATTCGTCAAAATTATCCATTATTCTAATTCTTTTAATTTTTTTATTACATCGATTAAAACTAATACATCACGTTCGCAATAAGCCGTGATTTCAGGTAACATATTTTGATTCCAATACGCGTCGTGAACTTTATCTCCGGTAACATCACCTTCTTTTGGAGAAGGAACGTCCATACAAGAACACATTAAGTCTAACGAACCAATTGAGGTGTATGCCCCGTATTGCCAAATTTCTTTGGTGTCGATAGCTTTAATCTCCCACGGCTTAGTGTCGTAAGATGGTAATAATGTTGGAGGCATTAATCCGTTGATAATCATTCTTTTTGCCAACATAGGGATATCAAAATTTTTAAGGTTGTGACCACATAGATAAAAATCTAATTTACCACAACGATTAAGTAATGATTGACAATCTTTTAATAATGCTCTTTCATCATCACCTGAGAATGATTGTTTTTTAATATCTCCATTATCCATAACAAAGGCAACACTAACACAAACAATTTTTGCAAACTCCGGAACTAAAGCCGCTCTTTTTTTAAAGACTTTATCGGCAGAAAATCCGGCATCTTCCGGGAATCGTTTTTGGAACCAATCAAAATATTTTTCAAATTGTTTTGCAACATTTGGATTACTAACTTGACACTCTGTGTAGTTTTTACATCCACCAACAGTTTCTATATCAAGAAACAATATTTTTGTTAAGGGTATTTTTATCATAATTTTATTTTTTCTTTATCGTAACTTACTCTGTCTGCTTTAACAAAAGTTTGAAATGTATCTTCGCATATACTATGAACATCACCATTTGGTGTCATAACAATATAGTTATCATCACTTTTTTTAATTAAAACAATATCCCAAATTTTATTTAACGATTGATTTGTACCATTTTGCTCTGTCATCGGTAACTTTATTAAGGTCATATTTATCTTTTACTGTGTTGTATAATCTCTCACCAAGTTCTTTAATCATCTCAGGATTCTGAACTAATTTCTTAATCGCCTTAGACCAATCACTATGATTTCTACTCTCAGGTATTAAAATTGCGTTACCTTCTTCATTAAACTCACCATTTTTCAAACAGTGAACTAAATCAATTGTGTATGGACCTATTTCTGACGCAATTAACGCTTTCTTATAAAAACCCGCCTCAATTACTTTAAGTTGTGATTTCATACGATTAAAGATATGATTTTTAATTGGTGCCAAAGATATATCAAATTTTGAATAATTCATAGCATATGTTGTCACAGGTTTTGTCCAAACTCTAACATATGGTAAAACATTACCTGAATTGTATTCTAATTCTTTAAATTGTAATAAGAAATTTTTATAGTCATCATCAATCGTTTTGTAATTTGACGTGAATATTTCCTCATAACGAGCCCAAACAGTTTCTTCCGGTTTGATATCTCTTTGCTTTTGTTCATTAGTTTGAGGGTTAATTTCTGTTACAGTACCACGAGTATCAAATCCACAAATAACATATTGCAATTTATCGTTGATATCAGTATTTTTTTGAACAAAATCTCCAAGTAAAGCTAAATCGTGTAAGTGAGAAGACCCTCCTAACCATCCTACTCTGATTTTATCAGATGGAGGCGTTGGTTGATTGAATTGTAATTCTTTTGGATTAATGGCGTTTGGAAATACAATTACATTTTTATTTAATTTTTTGATTTCTTCTGCAAATATTTCGGTAGTTGTTGTTACATAACTTGCCGCTCTCAAATTATTTTTGATTTTTTCATCAATTTTATTTTGAACGATAATACCGTGAATTGGATGTTCTTTGGTTGGTAACCAATAATCATCTAAATCAACAATAACAATAATGCCTAACGACTTTAACCATTCGATTATTTGAGGAGCAATATTATAATCTTGTCCAATTGTTCTATGGGCGTGAACTATCTGATATTTTTTCCAATATTCAATATTATTTATTTGTGGTTCGTAGTCAATATCTACGTGGAAGTCATCCGGATATAGGTTTTGTAGGAATACGTGGGGGTCAACAGACCTGAATTTACCTTTGGTTAACCAACGCCCGTACGGTCAGATGGCGTAACAAGTACGTTAATCTTTTCTTGACCGTTAGGGCGTTGAAGTGAGTTTTGTGACATAGTTTTCTATTATGAGTTCTATTAATTTATTGTTGAGTTTAAGGTCTCCCTCCCACACAACTTCTAAATTATAACCATAACTTTTGATTAATTCAAGTTTATTTTTGTCATAATCCCATAATTCCCAAGCAAATTTATTTTTTTTCTGATTAAAGTAATTTGATTCATATTTTTTTGGATTACAATGCCAATAATCTCCAAAATATTCTATAATTAAATTTAATGATGGTATATACACATCACAAATTTTACTATCAAAACGATATGAATGAATTGGTTTATACCCCAATTGTTTTATTTCTTTAACAATTTCTTTTTCTCTTTTTGAAGTTATTACTGATTTAATTTTACCACTTCTTTGAGTTTGTTTCATTTGTTCTGAAATGACTTTTCTATCTAAAATACCGTTATCCCAATTTGACCTCATAATATCTCTACTCATTTGACGATATTTTTCTTGTTTCATATGGTTTTTGTCTCCG
>Ga0181356_1001444_pt1 | contig 10335 bp, 12 predicted proteins | sample Fa13VDMM110SN_FD_130104 | JGI IMG/M metagenome (GOLD analysis project Ga0181356, IMG submission 130104) | Freshwater viral communities from Lake Michigan, USA - Fa13.VD.MM110.S.N | ecosystem: Environmental > Aquatic > Freshwater > Lake | place: USA: Michigan | collected 2013-09-24 | reverse complement strand
GAGGAAAAATATTAGGAGAATACTTAGGTGTTCTCCTAATTAATATTTTACCATGGGATATTTATCAGCTAAACAAATAAATCACCTTAAAGACCTTCAAAAGTCTAACTACTCAGGTAGAAGGAGCTTTCAAGGTATGTCATTAAGAGTGGTAGGTTTAGCAGATGCAGTTATCGAATTTGCTGAACTAATGGAACAATGTACGGTAAAAGAGAGAAGTAGAGTAATTGATTCAGCTACTCCTATCGCATTAGAGGTATATAAGTCATTAGTACCAGTAAGTAGTAAGCCACATAGAATTAGTACCAATCCTTTCAAAAATAAAAAAATGCAAGGATGGGAAGAAGGTGATCGAGCGTCAATGATTGTACAACCAGGTAATTTAAGAAAGTCTATTATTGATTTATCTAAAAATGTTAAATCATATAGATATGCAGTTGGAGCGGTAGGTCCTTTGTATAAAAGAGGTACAATGAATAAAGGCATTAATAGCAGCGAAGGAACTAACGGGTTTTATGCTCACATGGTATTTGGAAGTACAAGAGCCTGGTATAACAAGATAGTAGTAAAAGCAAGGAATTTAAGTAGGGAGAGAGTAATTAAAACGATGCGTAATGAATGTATATTTATTATGCAAGAGAGACCTAAAAAATTCTGGCAAGTATTATGATAGGAAAGCTAATATACGGAAAGTTAAGCGCAGAGCCAACAGTTGTAGCGATTGTAGGGCAAAAGATATATCCAGACTTAACACCGCAAGATGTTCAATATCCTTTCTGTGTTTACACTATTATTAACTCTACTGCCATTGATTTTAAAGATGGTCAAAGTAATTTGGAAGAAGTACAAATACAAATAGACTGTTATACGCAAAGTTATGACAGTACACAAGAGCTTGCAAACAACATCAGAAATAGCTTAGATAGATTTGTAGGCACAGTAAACGGTATAAGTGTTCAAACGATTAAATATATGTCCAGCGAATCAAATGTTTACAATCCTACATTAAATGTTTATTGGACATCAGTTGATTTTATGGCAAGAATGAAACGATAAATATGAAACTAAGATTAATAAAAATTTGGAATGGCAAGCCAGTAGGCGCAACAGGAGTATTCCTTTCCGACTTTGGCAAGCAACTTGTTGCCGATGGCATTGCAGAGCATCTTGATGATGATTTTGTAGTGGAACAAATGCCAGAGAAGAAAGTGCAAGAGGCACCTCAACCTATTTATATTCCTGTGCCAATGCCTATGGAGTATTTTGAGCATGAGAATGAATTGGAAAAAATAGATGTTAATATAGATTTGTCAAAAGCTAAAAAATAATATTATGGCAACAACTGGAATTATTAATGGTACGTTAATGCGCTTGTATAAAGATTCAACTGCAATCGGTTACGCGACATCCTGCCAAATGAACATCTCCGCAGCCATGCGTGAAATCTTAACAAAAGATTCAGCAGCTGGAGGATGGAGAGAAGTAAAGAAAGGTCAACTTTCCGGCACACTTTCCACAGAGGCATTATATGCCGGGCCTGGTGATTCTTCTACTAACTACTTGTTTGATGATCTCTTTACCGACTTAATATCGGGCACAGCATTAACTATTAAATTTACTACCGATGTGCAAGGTGACAATGTGTTTACAATGTCTGCTATTTGTACATCATTAGATTTAAATGCAGCTGTAGAAGAGAATACAAGCTATTCAGCATCCTTTGAGGTTACTGGTGCAATCGTGAAGACAACAAAAGCATAATTTTAAATCCTAACACATGAAAACAATAACAATAGCCAACACATCCATACCGATTAAATTTGGTATGTATGTGTTAGGTACATTTCTAAGGGAGAGGAAACTTAAATTAAGTGACCTTTCCCTTTTAGGAGAAGACCTTTTACTTGCCCTTGAACTTGCCTTTACTGGAGTTGAACATGGTTACAAAGCCAAAGGGGAGAAATGCCCTTTTACTTTACAATCTTTTTGCGACTTGGTAGATAAAGACATGGGAGGAATATCTCGCATAATGGAAATGATTTCAAATGAGATTTCACCGCCAGAAGATGAGAGCCAAAAAAACGTAGTGGCGAAGGAGGAGAACTTACCCTTGAATACATCGAACGATTTTGTTTCGGAGTTTTAAGGTTTCTTCCTTCGCAATATTACGAAATGAGTTTTAAAGAGGTTATTATAGCTATGCAAGGTTATAATAACCAATTTGAAATAGAACAGCAATTTGAGTGGGAAAGAGCCAGGTGGCAAACAACACTTTTATTAAATGTTCATACGGCAAAAGGCAAGTCAATTAAGCCTAAAGATTTGATTGAATTTCCTTGGGAGACAGATAACGTAAAACCAACTAAAAGAAGTTTGTCAGAAGTTGACAAGTCAATTTTTGAGAAATGGGATAAAGAGTAGATAATGGCATTAGGTAAACTGAATTTAAAACTTGGCATTGATGTAAGTAACCTTGAGAAAGAACTTGGCAAGGTTGAGCGTAGTATGGCAAGGTTTGGTGGTAAGATGCAAAGTGTAGGCACTACATTATCACAATCACTTACATTGCCTATACTTGCACTTGGAGGAGCAGCTTTAAAATCCTTTGCCGACATGGAGAGGTTGGAATTAGGATTAACTGCCATTATGGGCAGTAGTAAGGCAGCTGAAGTAGAATTACAAAAATTAAGAAAAACTGCAGAGAATCCTGGTCTTGCATTGCCACAAGTTGTTCAAGCATCATCTACATTACAAGCTGTTGGTTTAAGTGCAGACGCAGCGCGAGAAACTATATTGCAGTTTGGTAACGCTACTGCCAGAGCAGGTAAAGGAGCAGTAGTTTTTGATGAGTTAATTTTTGCCTTTTCTAAAATACAATCTACTGGGAAAATAACACAAGAATCTATTAATCAAATTGCTGAAAGATTACCAGGTTTTAGTACATTATTACAACAAACATTTGGAGCATCTACGGCAGAAGGAATAAATGCGACAGGTATATCTGCTGAAGATTTCTCTAAAAAAACAGTAGAGGCATTATCTAATTTACAAAGAGCTCAAGGAGGTTTAGGAAATAGTTTTGATAACTTAACAGACAATATTACAGCATCACTTGCAGAACTTGGTAAAGTAATAAATACAAGTTTAAATGTAGATGCAATTTTTATAGCATTATCAGATAAATTAAATTATTTAGTTCAAGGTTTTAAAAAATTAAATCCAGAAACACAAGGCTTTATTGTATATGCTGGCTTAATTGTAGCAGCTATTGGTCCTGCAATTTTTATAGTAGGTAAAATGATTACTACTTTTGGTGCATTAGCAGGTACTACAAAAATGATTATTGAAACTTTTGGAAAACTAAAAGGAGCAATTATTAAAGCATTTACAACTATTCTTGCTAATCCTGCTATACTTGGTATTACTTTAGCTATTGCTGCTATTGGTGCAGTTGCTTTATATGTTTATGATAACTGGGAGGCATTTGCAAGTAGGTTTACAAATATTTGGATAAACATTAAAAACAGTGCAAACAAGGGAGTAGCTGATTTTATGATGGCTATTGATAAGTTACAAAAGTCATTTGGTGTAAAACTATTTGACGTGACTGGGCTTACATCCTACACAGCAGAGCAAAAGGTAGTACAAAAAGAATTTAAAAGTATAGGAGAAACAGTTGATAGTTTATCTGGTAAATTAAAAGGTTTATTTTTAGCTAAACCGAAAACTGGTACAACAGATGAAACAATTATAGATAAAACTAAAACTGATACTGTTGGTGGTACAGGAACAGCAATTAAAATAGATAAAAGTTTATTTAAATTTGATGGTTATAAAACTTTAACTGAAATATCAAAAGCTAAAGAAGACTTAGATAAAGCAGTATTAACTGAACTTGGGCCTAAAATACAAGAGCAATTAGGTTTTACAAATAAAGGTTTAGATGCAACTTCAAGAGGAATGAAACAAGCAGCTATTGATGTAGCTGTTTTTGGGCTTGCAATGAAAACTAATGCTCCTGCTTTTGCACAACCATTTACAGCAGCTGAAGAAGCTGCGGCTAAATTACAAGATAAGATTATAGATTTATCAGATTCTTTTACAAATATTTTAAATGGAGCGTTAAACGATTTAGCAGTTGGATTTGGTGAGCAATTAGGCAATGCTTTAACTGGTGCAGGTTTTGGAATAAAAAATTTACTTGTGCCATTAGCTGAAGCAATTATATCATTTGGTAAAATGGCTATTCAAGCAGGTATTACTGCATTAGCTATTAAAAAGGCTCTTACATTGGCACAGGCTCCTCTTGCGATTGCCGCAGGTATTGCATTAGTTGCAATAGGTACTGCAATTAAAAATGGAATAGCTACTCCAAAACTTGCCGAGGGCGGCTTGGCATTTGGGCCTACTATGGCAACGGTAGGTGATAACAGGAACGCTCGTGTAGATCCAGAAGTAATTGCACCTTTATCAAAATTAAAATCAATGATGGGAGATATGGGAGTAGGTGGTAGCCTGGAAACAAGGATAAGCGGAAATGATTTGATTATATTGTTAAACAGGTCTCATAAGGGATTAAGTAGAGTTCAATAATGGCAATAAGGTTTTCAACGACAGTATATAACGAGAAAAGTAGAAAGATTACTGTATCTATAAAAGATAGTGCTTTCTCTGGTACTGTGAAAACATTTGATACTTTGTCATTAGGCATCCAGTACGATAGTGAAAGCTCACAAGGACAGGAAAGATTTACTCCTATCATTGGTTCGCGTTGTTCATTGTCTTTATTAATAAATAACAATGATTTACAAACTTTGCTCCTTGACATTGGCTTGGCGGTGGAAGGAAGGTTTACAATGGAGCTTACAGCCTACGAGGATGATAACACAACTGTATCATTTAAATGGTATGGATATATAGTGACAGATTTAGTAGAGTTTGAGGACATACCATTAGTTATAGGTTATCAAGCGCAAATATCTGCCATTGATGGTTTAGGTTGGTTAAAAACATTGGATTACAAAAGTGCAGTAGGGCCTTACAATGGACAGGACACAGTAGTACAACATATTTTAAACTGTTTAAATCAATTAGATTTTGTTCAAAGTGAACTGGTGGCAAATAGCTTACCAGTCCTTCACACTGTTTTTAACTGGCATGAAAGCACATTAACATATAGTGCAAATAATGATTTTGCTTTAAAAACTGCAATACAACACAGGGCTTTTTATCACATTGATACTAAGAAAAATTATACTTATCAAAGTTGCTATGATGTAATTAAAAAGATATGTCAAGCACTTGGAGCAAGAATTATATTTAGCGGTAGTCAATACTGGTTTATACAGATTAACCAGTATGCAAATAATCCTGCATCATTACGTTATTTTAAATACAGTGCATTAGGTGTTCAAACATCTGGAACTTTTACTGATGACTTTACTTTATCTAACATACAAGGTAATTTAGGTAGTAGTGATTTAATGAGATTAAGTGGTGGAAAATGGACATACTACTCAGCTTTAAAAAATGCTTTAGTACAATATAATCATAATGCTAAAAAGAATTTAATGCCTGGAGTAGTGTATAATTACATTACAAATACAGATCCTGTTATAGTAAGAACAGATACATTAGATAGTACAAACAATGAAGCTAAACTTAGTTATACAGGTATCTTATATCAAAGAAGTATCTGGTCAACTGGAGGAGGTTTTGTTCCTCATATATTTGTATATGCTGTAAAGGTAGCATCTATTATTGATTACATACCATTAATGGGTTTTAATATATTACAAACATGGACACTTGGCAGTGGATGGAGTATATTAAATGGTAGTTTATTTGGCACAACGGTAGCAGGTGTCGTAGAATGGACAGGCAGCGCGGTTGTATCTAATAAATATTATTACGTTACAATAAAAGTTGGATCCTTGCAACAAGGTGAATTAAGATTGCGCATTGGTGGAGTTACTAAAATTATAACTACTCAAGGGGATTACGAGTATAAAATTTATACAACAAATACTGATGCTTTTAAATTAGATTCAATATCAGCAATAAAATTTACCGGTGTTATTGATAATTTGCAAGTTAAGAAAGAAAATAAATATCTAAAAAGACCAGTTACTTTTACTAATGGTTTTAATTATCAGTTAGGTGCTGCAAGTTGGGAAAGTGGTTTTTATGAGTGGGAATTTGTAACAGACATTATAAATTTAGATGGCACTGAAATTAATAACAAAACTATTTCATTTGACACTTTAGCTATTCCAGAAACAGGAGAATATGTTTGGGAAATGCGTCTTAAAGAAGTTAGGGATGAAAGCGGCACAGATATAAAAGCAGATTATGCAATCGAATATTATTTGACTAATAATTATTTAGAATTTCTACCAGATGGCACTATACAAGGTCAATCAGATTTAAAAGAATTTGCAAGTGATAATGACGATAAATCATCTGTTGTCTGCAATCTTGATACATACCTTGGTGATGGGCCTTCTGCCACTACTACCGGAGGACTTAGAATATTAAATGCCTCAAGTATTTATGTACCATCAAGTGCATGGAAAATAGGTAACACTGGTACTGCTAAAAATGTTAGTCAATTATTAGTTAATGAAATTATACGCGGACAACTTACACCAAAGCTACGCATGGTAGATATGCCATTCCAAAATCTTACAGTTGACAATCCATACCTTCCTCACAAGGTCATAGAATATTCTTCTGGATATTACGTTTTTGAAAGAGGTAGTTTTGATTTAAAAACAGAGATTTGGCAAGGTGATTACTTTAAAATAGAACTTGATGCCTAATTATACAGAAAGAACAGTTTTATCGAAACCTCGCGACTTTGCAGAAGTTGCTAATAACGCAGGAAGTGGCGGAGTGGTAAACAATAATGTTACAGAAACAATAAATAATGTTACAGTAAATGGCTCTGCCGTTTCTATTTTTAATCAAGAATTTCTTGATACAACATCTGCTATATTAACATGGACACAGAATAGCGGCAAGTTGCCGACAACTAATTTATTAGCAGCTATTCACGTTTACCAAAATGGGCAGAAATTAGTAGATAGCCAATATTCTATTACATTACCTGCTACTATTACCATAGATTCTAACACGCATTATGATGGAAGTAACTACATTGTTTTTGCAATAAATATAAACTAATGGAAGAAATAAAAGCACCAAAGAAAGAAAGAAAGTTTTTAAAAGGACTTGGCGAGATTGCCCTTGTCCTTATCCGTGAGCTTGTGCTTGGCATTGGCAAAAAGGTAATTAACAAAGTAGGCAATAAACGAGAAAAACTTGTTATTGCCATTATCATCCTTGCTTCCTCCGTTGCTTTTGCCCAGTACCCATCCACAGGCAATAAGCAACGATTAGGTTATCAGACCAGTGGCGATGGGTTGACTTTTCGAGGTCGTGCGAGCGATACAACGGCTTTAAAACCTTCTACTATAAATAATGCTTATCATTTATTTGACACAGTTAACAACGTCTTATTTAGCTATATAAAGACTAAAGGTGGATGGAAGTATAATAATAGTGATACGATTATTATTAACGGCGTAACCATGCCATTTGATTCTATTACCTTTAACACAGCCAAAGATGGCACTGTGGGAGTAGGTGAGGTTGAATATAATGACACGCAAGGAAGTTTAATACAAGGATTAAAAGGTGGCTTAGTTACAAACGTTATAGGGCAGCAGTTGCACCAACGCGTAAACAATCGCACGGGCTCAACGTTGGCAAAAGGTACGGCGGTGTATTTGTCAGGAAGTCAGGGAAATCGTATAACCGTTGCTAAAGCCTTAGGTGTTACTGATGCCTTTTCAGCAAGTACCTTTGGCATTGTTGCGGAATCAATAGCAAATAATCAAAGCGGCTATGTAATTACTGAAGGTTTAATTACAAATATAAATACAAGTGCATTAGTTGAAGATTCAGCGGTTTATCTTTCGCCAACGGTGGCTGGTGGCTTGACATCAACAAAACCTCAAGCACCTCAACACACAGTGTATATTGGTGTTTGCGTTAAAAGTAATGCTGGTTCGGGGGAATTGTTCGTCAAAATTTTCAATGGTCAAGAATTGGAAGAACTTCACAATGTGCGAATTGATAATCCTTTAAATAATGCCTCACTTTATTATAAACTTAACGAAAAATTATGGCGCGACACAACGGCGGCACTATTAGTCAGTGACACGGCAAGTATGTTGACAAATTATTTGCGCACAGGTGTAGCAGCGTCGACATATCAAACGCAGTTAAATGGCACTGGTTTTGTAAAAGCAAGCGGAACAACTATAACTTATGATAATTCAACCTATTTAACATCTTCAACAGGAGTGACAACCTTTTCCGCAGGATCAACAGGATTAACTCCATCCTCTGCCACATCTGGAGCAATTACTTTGGGTGGCACATTAGCATTAACAAACGGAGGCACAGGCGCAACATCTGCATCTGCTGCAAGGACTGCCTTAGGCGCAACAGTGAGAGGTGCTAATACCTTTTTATTGACAGACATAGGAGCAATATCATTTTTAAGATATAATGCAGATAATACTGTAAGTCAAAGAGCAGCGGATGGAATGAGGACTGATTTAGGAGGTACAACTATTGGACAATCAATGTTTACTTTAACTAATCCTTCGGCCATTACATTTCCAAGGTTTAACGCTGATAACACAGTAACTGCTTTGGATGCTGCCAGTTTTAGAACGGCAATAGGTGCAGGAACAGGAACGGGAACTGTTACAAGCGTTACAGGTAGTTTACCTATATCTTCATCCGGAGGAACAACTCCTAATATTACAATAGCTAACGCTGCAGTATCTACAACAGGTGTAGTAACTGCAACTACTCAAACATTTGGAGGTGCTAAAACATTTAATGGTGTTTTAAATGCAAGTAGTGATTTAAATGTTACAGGGTTAAGCGCATTAACAGGAGGGGCAACTATTGGTACAATGGCAACAACTTCCTCATTAACTCATGTTATTGGTGTAAATAGTAGTAATGCGATTGGTGAAATAGGAGTAGGTGATGGAATTAAATTTTCTGCAGGTTTTTTAGGTTTAGATAGTTATAGAACTATTGCTTTAATGGATTTTCCAAATACAAGCGCACAATCATCAAGCGATCTTACATCAACAGTTACAGGTGCAGTTGCAGGCAGTCCTGTTTTATTGGGAGTTCCAAATGCTTCTGTTGTAGCAAACACATCATATAGTGCATGGGTTTCTTCTACAAATACAGTTACGGTTAGATTTAATAATTATTCATCATCTTCAACTAATCCAGCATCTGGAAGTTTTTATTTAATCGTCTTAAACTTATAACATGAAATCAATAATACTAAAACTTTTTTACCAAGGCTACGAGTTCATAGCCTTCTCCCTTTGCTGCGGCTTTGTTGCCTCGTTCTTCATTCCTATTAAAGGCTTTTTATTATTTACTGTTGCCGTTGTTTTTGCAGATACTATAACAGGAATCAAAGCAGCAAAGAAAGAAAATCAGCGTATAAGTAGTAAGGGTTTATATCGCACGACAGAAAAAATAGTAGTTTATTTTGTAGCTATCCTTATTTTTGAAGGTGCAAAAAATACCTTTTTAATTCCATTTCCCATTACTTATATGGTAGCAATGATGATATCTGCGACTGAGTTGTTTTCCGTAGCTGAGAACATAAAGCGGATAACTAATGTTGAATTAGGGACATTAATCACACGCTTTTTTAAAAAGTAACCATTAAATTAATATATATGTCAAACGAAGTATTAGGAGTAAAGGAAACTAAAGAAGTTTTAAATTTCGGTTTCGATTTATTGGAGGCAATCATCAAATCTTTGGAAGACAAAAAGTTTTCTATCGTTACTGATTCGCCTCGTTTTGTACCTGTTATTTTTTCAGCTGCAAAAGCATTTGCTGGCATTGAAATGGTTAAACAGGAGCTAACTGACCTTACGCCAGAAGAACAGGATGAACTTGTAAACGAGTTGAAACAAAGATTTGACTTAAAGAATGATGCTGTGGAACTACTTGTTGAAGATGTTTTAGACCATGTTTTCTTAACGATTAAACTCGCTAAAAGATTTCAATCTATTAAGCAGCAGTAAATTATAGGCGCAGAGAATTCGCTACCTTAGTGCCGGGGGCGGTGTATTAATTTACATTGCCCCTTATTTATAAAAAAAAAACGATGTTAAAGAAAATATTTCCCAATACGCATGAATTTTTAGATTTTCAAGTGTACCAAAAAGATAGGTATTTTTTATTTATATCGGATGTGCATTTAGATAGTGTTCATTG
>Ga0181356_1001443_pt1 | contig 10347 bp, 9 predicted proteins | sample Fa13VDMM110SN_FD_130104 | JGI IMG/M metagenome (GOLD analysis project Ga0181356, IMG submission 130104) | Freshwater viral communities from Lake Michigan, USA - Fa13.VD.MM110.S.N | ecosystem: Environmental > Aquatic > Freshwater > Lake | place: USA: Michigan | collected 2013-09-24 | reverse complement strand
TGTCAGCAGCATCACCATTGCTATTAGCAGCGAATCCAGGGATAGACTCGATGATTGTAGCTACAGTTGGAGAAACTACCATGAAGTTAGCACCACCACGAAGGGTTAATTGGTGAATACGGTTGCTCAACTTTTGAAGTTTAGTTCCAAGAGTTTGGAACCAACCACCTTGGTTGTTATAGAAACCACCACCAGCTACAGTAGCTGCGTCAAAACCAGTATTAGTATTATTAATAAAGTTGTTATTAATAGCACTCCAATACTCAATGTTAGTTGAAGGAACATCTTCAATCAACATATCAAGGATTTCAAGGTCAATTTCTAATGAGATATACTCACTCATGATATTTGTCAATTCAGCTTCAGCATCCAAGTTTTGGTATGCGTTCAAATCTTGAGCAAATTCAGGAGTCCATACAGCCTTTAACTTTTTAGTCTTAGCGGTAATGGCTTGAGATTGCATGCTGATGTTAATTTCTGGGATAGAAATTGTAGTACCTGAAGCACCAACAGCATTGGTTGTAGAATATGTTTGACCATCTTCAAAATCACCACGGTTATTATCAACAGTTCTCTTATTAAAGAAAAGTGTGAATGCGTTTAATGTTGGGATTTGAGCTGTTGAAGCTGTTACATAGAATGTTACAGTATCAGTAGTGAAATCATAAGTAGTGTATTCAGCAAATGTGTTAGCTGCTACAACATTAGAACCTGAAATTAAGAAGAAACCTCTAACTGCGTCCATATCAGCTGTAGGAGCTACAGAAGCTGTAAAGGAAGAAATAGTTAAAGCTTTAACTGTACCAGCTACAATAGAAGATGATAAGTTTGAATTAAAACCTACACTCTGCCATGAAGCTGAGGTAGCGGTTGCTGTTACAGATGAAGCTGTAAATTGATTAGTAGTGTAAGTAAAACGACCAGCACCATATAAACCACCAGCAACAGCTGTGTTAGCGAATGGATATTGACCAGTAGCATTACGATTACCATACATAGAACCATTTTGAGTAAATGGATTCTTAGTATTACCATATTGGAAATCTAAGAAGAATACAAGACCAGAAGGTAAGTTCATTGGTTGAACACTAACGAATTCTTTCGCTGCAATCTGACCAAATACCTTACGTACTAATGGTAATGCAATACCTGCCCATTGTTCACCAGTACCAGCTGTGAAAGTAGCTCCACCACTGTTGGTTTGAGAAGTTTCTACTACTAATTGCTTTGCTTGATTTTCCAACATCAAAGCCATGTTGTTTTTGTTGATATCTTCACCAAGACCTTCTAAAAGGCCAGTTTTTTCCCACTTGCGAGCTAATTTAGCTGCATCACTTTGAAGTGATCTCCATGGGTTGGCAGACTCAACTAATTGTTGAATTGTTTCCATAATTATTTAAATTGGTTTTTGTTTTGTTAATAAAAAATTTTACTTTCTAAGGCCAGCGAGTTGTTGCATACGAGTGAACGCGTCATTAACCTCAATAATTGGTTGTTTAGGGGTAGCAGTTGAAATTGTTTTAGAAGCTGATCCTAATGATTCTTTAATTGGGTTCTTTTTAACTGTAGTAGTTTTAAAAGACTCAGTTAAAGTTTCGAATACAAGTTTAACTTCTTTAACAGTTTCTGCTTTGTCAAACGTGTTTAAAACCTTAATTTTTTCTGATTCGGTAAGATTCTTAGTTTTAAAGATTTTGTTGGTGTAAAGAAGCTTAGCGTTCAATAGATTAACTTCATTGAGTTCTTTGCGGAGCTCATTAATAGTTTCTTCCATTTCTTTATCTTCAGTTTTAGCTTCTTTAAATAACTTAGATAAACCAGAAGTAGTGGATTTTACTTTTTTAGCGACATTTATTATTTTATCTTTAACTTTATCAAAATTAATTTGTTTAATAGCTAAAGATCCAACTAAAACAGCTGGGAATAAGGCTGCTAAGCTCATAAAGGCTACATCTTGAGAGATTTCTAAACCTTTCTCAGCGGCAAAATCAACTATTTGTTGAAGTAATTTTTGTGTTTCAGAATCATCAATAAGTCCTTCTTTAACTTCTTCTGTTTCTTTTTCTTTATCAGAATCCATTTCAGCAAGAAGTTCTTCAAGATTGATGTCTTCATCAATTTCTTCTTCTTCAGCTTCTACTTCTTCCTCACCACCCATATCATCCATGTCATCCATGTCTTCCATTTCACCTTCTTCACCTTCTTCTTCGCCTTCACCAGGCATAAGCTTACCAGATGCGATCATGTCATCAATTACTTGCATAACGAGTTCTTCAATTTCTTCGTCAGACATGTCTTCAAGCATTAGATCTTCTTCTAATGATTCTCTATCCATACCTTCTTTTTCAATTTTTTCCTCATTATCTTCTTTTGATAACTCAGCAAGAAGTTCTTCAAGATTAAAATCTTCTTCAAGATTTTCGTCTTCTCCTTCATTGTACATTTCATTCATTGCATCATCTTCTAGTGTGTCTTCTTCCTCTAATTCAAGCTCGTTTAGCCTTTCAGCGAACATAGCTGTTAATTGGGGTGTGAAAGCTTCTTCCAGAGCAGATTTTGCATTTGCAATTGCTGTTTCTTTAATAGTTTTAGCATCAGCGATTGCTTCTTTAAGCATTTCTCTAGTCATTTGTCCTCAAATAATTTTGTTTCGGAAATACGTTTAATAGAAAACGTAATAGATTATTAACTAATTAATGCTACATAGGGGAAAGGGTAGCATATTTGAATATACATATATGTGGATATACAAAAAATTACATTTTGTTAAAAAGAAATGCCTCACTTTTGTGAGGCATCAGTCTTAAAATACTATTTTAAGAGGGGTTATTTTTTTCCTTTTCTTAATTTATTAACATCTTGTGTGTTTTTTTCATTTAAAGCTTTTAAAAGCTGTTTAAAAAGATTATCAGAAACTGTAGTTAATGTATCTTTTAAAGGTTTAACAGCATCTGCTTTACCACCTACTTTTAAAAAAATTTTTCTAAGATCTTCAATTTTTTCTTCAATTGTTGCTTTACATTTTTGTATGCTTTCTTTGATTTGATCTTCTTCTTTTTTATCTTTAATCATAATTTTTTATTTTTAATAGATTGGACAAGTCCCATTAGCACAAAGTATGTCTGTGATAATAGAATTTACTTTAATATATTGATTAGGTTGATTTGGTATTTTAGATTCATTCATCATACCTTTTTCTTTCATATATGAGCCTGGGTTAGAAGGTGTTGATACAAAATCCCAACATAATAATTCAAAGTCATCTTGTACTTCCATTAATTCACCTTTTTGCTTTAATGAACCCATACCACGAGATGATACACCTACAGGTATTCCATTTTGGAATAAAGCAGCTAATATATTACCTGAGGGTGTAGGTAATATTTCTATTGCTCCCATTACATTGTCTCCGTCCCACCATATTTTTTTGATGTTATGAGATACATTTTTTAAGTTAATAATAGAAGAATCAGGGTGATCTAATTCACCTAATGCTCTATTATACTTAACATTATCCATATACTTATCAATTTCTCTATCCCATAATTCTTTTGAATAATAACGACCATTACCGTTTTTTACTTCAGCAGTAGCTAATATTCCTTCAACTAAGGGATTACCAGTTGAAGATTTTCCTTCAACTAGTTTAATAGGTTTAGCTGTAAAAGTTTGGGTCTCAATAAGTATTTGTTTCATAATTACACTATTATTTATTAGATGTAACTTTTACATTGTTTAATAAACCCGTCTTTTTTAATTTTTCAGCTGTTTTATTAGCTTTTTCTTCTGAGTCTCTAAAAGCAATAGCTACTGTTTTTCCATCATGATTAAATACTACTTTATGAGTATTTGTTCCTATACTCATTAAAGCTTCACCTGCTAGTTTTAAAGCTTTTTCTTTTAAAGCGTTAAGGTTTTTTTCCTCTTCAGTTGGTTTATTTAAAGCTTCATCATTATTTTCAGGTTTTGATTTAGGACCAAAATTTGCAAGGCTAGCTAAATTAGCAGCTCGTGATTTAGGATCATAATCACCCATTTTTCCTTTAATATTAGTATGAGGAGCAGAAGTAATATCTTTATCATGAATACCTTCAGATAATATTTCTTTAGCTAATAAATAAATTTGAGAGCGTAATACTGATTCTTTTAAATCACCATAACCTGAAGACTTATGTTTACCTTTAGCAGGTTTTGGTTCTCCTAAACCAGGAACATCAACAGTATAACCTACACCTTTAAGACCAAATTGACCATCTTTAACATAATAATTAAGATCTTTAACTAAGTTTTTAGCTACAATTGCTCTTAATTCTTCTACTGTTTTATCTTCATTTTTAGGATCTTGCATTTCAGTGTAGAATCCTTTTAAGAATTCTTGACCAAATACATTATCATAATTTTTAGTATCTTTATAGTCATAACCACGTGTTGCCATGTCAGTTACTTCTTTAGTTGTTTCTTTTTCTTCAGCTTTAGTTTCTTTTTCTTCTTTAAGATTAGTCATATTCTCATTAAAGATAGCATGCCAATCTTGCTTTTTACCTGTGGTAACTACACCACCAATACCTTCAGATAAGATACTTTTATTCTTTAATACAGTAATAGTATCATTATATGATAATACAGGAGTAACAAGGTCTGGGAAGTTATATCGAGCAAGTTTCATAAAGTATGCTTTATCGCCTTTACCTTCTTTAATAAGATTATATTGTGTTTGAAGTGTTTTCATTTATTTAAATTGATTAATAGTATCGTCTAAAAGTTCAATCGCTAAATCTGTGCCATAAATAGATCTTTTTTCTGGAGTTTCTCTGTAGCTATTTATAGTTTCTTTTTTAGCATTTTGTATTAGTTTAATAAGAGTTTTTAATCTATCAGCTAATAAATTAAAATCGCCTAGTCGCCCCGCTATATAATGTTTTATATTATCATCAACTCCTAAACTATTAACAAAGCCTTCAATATCAAATTTAGGTTCTTCTTCTTCCCATAACTGTTTTACTTCAATACCTTTAGCTTTTTTATTTAAAGCTTTTCTATTAACAGGTCTAAAACCAAGTTTATAATAATAATTTTTAGCTTTACCAGCTACAGGTGTAGGATAATTTTCTCCAAAACCAGTAGTGAAAGAAGCACCAGTGCTAGTAGCACTCATTTCTTTTAATTTAGTCTGAATGAGTTCTTTTATTTTTTCTTTTTTATTCATTTACTGCTTCTAACTCTTCAACTAATTGATAATGTTGAAGAAGATTAATTAAATGATCATCATTAACTTTATCTGTTTTACCTAGATTAGGTAAAATATTTACAACCTCATTTACTTTTATTTGAATAGCTTTATTAGTTACTTTTTTATTTAAAGTTAATAAAGTATTTTTAATTTCATTTATTTTAGTATTATAAAATTCTCTTAATTTAGGAGTATTATCAACACTATTAATAAATTCTTTTAATACTAATTTTTGGAGCGGGTTCAGATCAGCATATTTATCATTAAATTTTTCTAATAATACTCTATATGCTAATACTCGAATATCTTTATCTTGATTTTTAAATTCTTCTAAAATATTTTCTCTAACTTCTTTTTTATTAATAGGAGACTTAACAAGATACTCTAATAAAACTGTTTTATTTTCTATAATCTGGTTAGGATTAGATAAATTCTCACTAGTGTAGACTTCTAAAAGTGTAAATAAGGCTGCTTGGGCTTTATAGTTTGGTAATTTAGTTTTAAAAAATTCTTCTAAATTATAATGATTTTTAATTTCTTTAATTAAATTATATTTTTGTCTTTTTAAAACAGAACGATTTAACTGCTTAGAACTTTCTATAATTGTACTAATAACCATATCAGCTTTAGCTTCACTAGTATTAGTATGTCTAAAAAAACTTTCATATAATTTATATTCTCTACCTAACTCAGTTTTGCCAAAATATTTTTTTAAAATGTTAATAGCTGGGGACTCAGTGTTTGATAGTGTATCAGCTGTAATTTGCCTTACTAGTAATTCAAAGAGGATACTAGTGTTTTTATACTTTGAATGTTTTATAATCATTCTTGGGTAGATATTTTAATAATAAATATATATAAAAATATTATTCTCGTATTTGGGATTCATCTAATAATGAAGATTCTTCTTTTTTAAATGATAATTTTTTATTTAGAGATTCTAATAAAGTTTTATTTTTAAGTTGAGTTTCTAAAGCTAAAGGTGATCCACCTTTAAAATTATTTTTTAAAGTTAAATCTTCACCTGTTGCATCTCCTTTTTTCATACCATCATTACCTAATCTATCTTTTCCTAAAGTACTTTGTTGTGTATTAGCTGTAGATGCTTTTTCTTTAGGTCTGCCTAGAGGTTCATCTTTATCATAACCATCAGGAACACCAATTCCATTTCTTCCAGAACCATATAAAGCAGCTAAATCATGAGGTGTACCATATGATTTACCTGATTCAAGTGGATCATTGCCCTCGTTTTCAATTTGTTTAAATCTAAAAATACGTTTTTGGTCTTCAGCTATTAAATCTCTATATTCATCGAATTGATCTTGACTTAAATGGAATATATTATCATAGACCCAATCTGTAGGTAGTATTTTTCCGTCAACAATATCTTTAGCTAGAGATACTTTTTCTTTTAATAAAGCTATTCTTTCCTGATCATATATAATAGAAGGAGTAGTTAATGATAATTCAAAATTAGTTAATTGATCATTTCTATAACCTTGAGTATATAGATGTACTAAAGCAATTTTATTTAATTCTGAAAGTATGATACGTTGTATGCGATCAATTGTACGGGCAAAACGAATATCTTCAGCTGCTAATGTTGCTTTACCAGTTAAGTCTTTTTCATAACCCATAAATGCTTTAGGTACCTTTAAAGCCGCGAATAATTTATCTCTTAAGTAAATTACATCCTCAATAGCTGTATAATCTAATCCTTTAGTAGTGTCAATTCGAGTAGTAGCATCATTACCTCTAACTGGGATGAAGAAATCTTCTAATGAGTTTTGTAAGTTATATTTTAAATTATATTCACCAGTATTTGGATCCATAAATGGAGTCCTTTTCATCTGAGTGATGGTTTTTTGCATGAAATTTTCTACCTCATTAGGTGGAATAGAGCCTACATTGACATAAAATACTCTCTTTTCAGGAGCACGAACAATACGATGGATTAACATTGCATCTTCCATCAAAATATATTGTTTAAATAATTTACGAGCTGGTTCTAGATAAGAACGACCATATGGGAGATAATTCACATCAGTAATTAATCTGAAGTGAGCCATCTCATAGTTATCAAAATAAAGTGATGAGTTGTTTTTGTTAGGGCTATAAGTACCTTGTCCTGTCACACCATAAAAACCTGTGGCTCCTCCTGAAAATCCATCTGGGCTAAATTGGTATCTTACTTCAGCTGGGTTTTTAGGGTCATAATGTTCTTCTCTCATAATATGATAAGCAGTATATGGAATAACATTATATACTCCAAATTTCTCAGCGATTTCTAATTTTAAAAAGAAATCACCATACTTACACATTTGGCGAACCCAAGACCATAAATTAAATTCAATATTTAATACATCATAGAATAAATTATATAATATCTTTTGTGTATCTTCATTTGAACTTCTAATTTGAAGTACCTCACCTAAATCATTTTTAAGAGTACATTCATCAGCTATAATATCAAGAGCAGAAGCTATAATAGCATCTGTATCCATTGCATCATAGTCTGAGTATACTTGGGTGCGAAGATACCTCCAGTTAAGGTTTAATTGAGCTCCGTATAAAGAGGTACTATTACTAGAATAGATTCGGTTAAATCTATCTACTAAAGCGTTAGTTTGGAATTCTCCTGTTGCTTGGATGCTATTAACATCCATTACTTTAAGCTGATTACCGCCAGCGTTACGAATAACTACATCAGTTGAAAATAATTTTCTTAATCTTGAAAAAACACTTGTATCAGCCATTTAAATTGAATTATATTTAATAAATATTATAGTAACCAGCTTATGCTTTCATCTTGCCCACCAATATTCATATTATATGGATTAGGTTTACCATTCATAGTGTAATTTCCTTGAGAATTTGGGCGAATTGTAGCCATATTATTTAGAGTAGCACGAGTTAAATCTAAACCTTGTGTTTTATATTTTAAAGCGGTATCACGAACATACATTCCTATTGCAAAACTCATAACTAAATCATCATTATAACCAGATTGTGCCTCAGGACGACCATTTCTCCATATAAACACTTTCATTTCCTCAAGAAGACGTTTAGATTGTATAACAACACTTTTATCTCCGACATATTCTCTAAATTTATTTATAACTAACGGACGAGTTCTCATAGACATTGTAAAACCTGGTGTCATTCTTGATGGATCATCTGTTCTTTCTAGATAAGTTTCAGCGTTTAACGCCTCACTTTTTGGAGAATAATACAAATTTCTGTATCCTCTTTCAATGATTGAGTCAAGAGTTGACCATCCTATATTAGCATTTTCAACAACTAGCAACGCATCATTATATTCTGTTGCGATACTCACTAGTAAATAACCAAATTCTTTTGGTGATATTTGACTTTTATACTCAGCAATTTGCGTATTTGATTCAGTATCTATAACATGAAATGTTGAAAAGTCTTTACCATCTCCACGAGCCACATCAGCAATAACCATATAACTTCGTGTATAGTCTGGTAGTTCCCATATCCATAAGTTATGATCTATTCCACGCTTTTCCAAGGGATCTTTAACAGAAGTAGCAAAAATAAAGTCTAATTGTTCACTATAAAACACAGTATCACCTGATGTATTAAAGTCACAGTCGCATTCTTGAGCTGATAATCTTGGGTCTCCTAATAATTCATCTTGTTTTTTTCTCCAATTTTCATCACGTTCAGGATGAACATACCATGGAAGTTTAATAGGTAAGAAGTCATTTTGTTGTGCTTCTGCTCTAACCCATGTCTGGTGGAACCAATTACCAGTACCATATGGAGTAGATAATACAATTGCTCCACCACCCGTTGCTAAGGTTTGTTGAGCAGATGCCCATATTTCACCAATTCCTTCAATAAATGCCGCTTCATCAATTAATAAAAGTGATACAGCCTCAGATCGACCCGCGTCACCAGCCGCAGATACTGCTTTAATTTGGGAGCCATTATTTAATCGTAATGTTAATTTATTGTTTTCATCCGCAGGTATTTTTAACCAAGAAGGTAAATTTTCAAACATGAATTTAACTTTTGTTACCATGTTTTTAGCTGTTTCCTGCTTAGTAGCAATACAAAGGACATTTTTGTCTTGTTGAAACAACATTATCCATAATGAATAACCTGCTGTTAAAGTTGATATACCTAATTGTCGAGATTTAAGTACTATATTATATGGATTATCTCTCCATAAACGTAATACTTTTTCTTGAAACGGATATAAATTGAATATAATTCTACCACGTGTTGGATGTTGAATGTGGCAGTATTTTTTCATAAAATGAGCTGGGTCTTGGGCGCATTTTAAGTATTCATCTCTTATTATTTGTTTTAAGTCTTGAGACATAAATAACCTTTACAGTGAACTTAATTTATTATCCTTTAACTTTTTGACCACTAGTTGTTTCAATACTTACAACATTAGTATCTTTAGCTAAAGTTTTTAATTTATCTACAGGCATATCCACTATAGATGTTCCTCCTTTTTTAGTTTTAACCATAGCATTTTCTTCACCTAAAATTTCTATAATTGCTTCTTCTATTTGTTTTTTAAATTCTGATAGTTTCATTGGTTTAGTATTTGGATATAAATATCAAAAACTTAAGTAACCTTTAATTTGTTCAATTCTTTGTTCTGTAGTACCTGAAATAATACCAAAGCTTTTCATGTTGTATAGATTTTCTTTAATAAAATACTTAATAGTACTATCAATTTGATCACGATAATTAGCATCAGTTTCTCTAACTCCATTGTTCTCTATTTGAACGCCAATAGGAGAAACGTAAAATATATAATCATAGTCTTTAATAAATTGACTAGCATATGGGATAAATTTTAATTTTTCTACTCCATCAATTGATTTAGCACACTGGGCAAACGCCATCACATCAACTACTGTTCTATCAGTAATAACATTTTCTCTCATCAATTCAGAACAACGTTCAGCTAAGAATATTGTTTGACCTTTTAATGTACTATCAGTGTTTAATGGAATACCTAAATCACGTAAATATTTACTACGTTCAGTAGCAAAGAAATAATCTTTAAATTCAGGTAATTCTTTTAAAGCATGTACTAGTGTTGATTTGCCAACACTCATTGTTCCAGT
>Ga0181356_1001441_pt1 | contig 10362 bp, 28 predicted proteins | sample Fa13VDMM110SN_FD_130104 | JGI IMG/M metagenome (GOLD analysis project Ga0181356, IMG submission 130104) | Freshwater viral communities from Lake Michigan, USA - Fa13.VD.MM110.S.N | ecosystem: Environmental > Aquatic > Freshwater > Lake | place: USA: Michigan | collected 2013-09-24 | reverse complement strand
TTACGTATATACATATATATTTTGTCGATAACGGGAAGGGGTGGGGAGGGGTGGGAAGGAGTTGTGTCTCCCCAGTCCCCAATCCCCATTCCCATTACGTTTTCTGTCACACACATCCCATTTAGTCATATATACATATATCCGTATATACAAATTTGTCATATTATTATAGCAACACATTCTCCCTAATATAATCAAAAGCGGAAGAGTAAGCATCTTTAGGTGAACCAAAGTCATCTCCACACCAATCAATAGAATACCATTTTTCTTTGTTTGATTGTACCACTTCCCAAGTAAATGTATCTTGTTGTTGAACTTGACTTACACTCACCCATATACCATGTTTCTCTAACAACCAATCAACTACTTGGTGTTGCTCATATACTCTATATTCATCCTCATCTACCACATAGAATGTTCCTCCATTGTAAATAACATCTCTATTTTTGATCTGATGTTCCTCAATGTTGTTGATTTCATCACGACAGAATAGAACTTCGTCCGTAGCTATTTCATATCCTTTTTCCTTCAACCACTTAGCTTGTTCGTACGTAGTATATTTCATGCTGAATATTATTTTTGCTTTTTATTTGGCTTCAATGTTACCACTATAGTTGATATTTTCTTGCCTGCTTTTGCTTTATTGATATTACTTTCAATTTCAAACACTTCAAGATGGCTCCATTCTTCACCTATATTATATTTTTTATCTCCTATCTCTACAGTAAATCCTCCTACCCAAATGTGCATGTATTCTTCTTGGGAGAAAGCATCCTTAATCGCCATCGCTAATGGGCAATTTTCTTGGCTATGATATCCAGTTGATTCTTTATAGTGTTCTGTTTTGACTTCGATTTTCATAACTCTTATTTTTTAAGTTGTTTGAATATACAAGTAAAAACTTTGTAATCCTAGCAATTTAATCTAATGACATAGCATTCTACTTCATCTTCATCCTCATCCATTACTAATTCCCCTTTCAATCCGTTATCTACACTTGGATATATCTCTTCTAACTCAATATTCCATGATCCCACAACCGTTCCATAATCCCAATCTGTTGGATCCGTTGCAATCACTACTAGTTCTTTTTCTTGATCTAGTGTTTCGAGGTGTTTAATTAGGTCTTTGATTTTCATAACTCTTATTTTTGTTTGAATATATGAACGTGTATTTTGTAATCCTAATATTAAATCACACTCAATAACTTCAACCAATATATTAGTGGAAGTAAAGTTCCCAATAACGCTATGGTTTTAATTATCATTTTTCCTAATCCATTCGTACCTGTTATTTTGGATAACAACCAAAACATATTAGGTATGAAACATAATACCGACATTACTATTAACATTTTTTCCATCTTTTTTTATTTAAATATATGAACGTATGTTTTGTAGTCCTAATAAAAATAAGGGGGGATTCCCACCCCCCATTTACCATGTTGTATTCCGCATGGCTTGAACTTGGGTTTTCCTAGTTCCGTATTTTTACACCTAACGCCTTACACATGTGATCCAGGTTAATTTCAATATCACCTTTAGTATCAAGTAACATTTTTAATTGTGCTACTAGGTTATTTGTTTTAGGTGTATTATATTCTGTTTCAATTCGTTTGATAAACTTACTTAACATCATAACCTTTATTTTTTATTTGAATATATGAATGTAAGTTATGTAGTCCTAATATTGCAATTGGAAAACTATTCCAATCGCTTCATCTTCACTCACACAAAATATTTCCATTAATTCTTCTACTTCAATGTCCCCATTCATAGCAATATATTCATTTACCGCTCCTAACAGTCCCATTTCAAGGGATAATTCATACCATGATGTTGAGTCCATAACCGTTTTATTTTTATTTATACTGAATATATTATTTTTTGCTTTGTAAGCCTACTCTTTTACTTAAATTAATTCATTAGCTAAATCGGTAGCGAAATCATCTATATTATCATTATCACCTAAACCTAGCACGTCATAATAATCATAGAAATCTTCAGCGAATTCTGCTTCATCATCTGTTAATACCCTTGCAAGTATATTTGCAGCATCACAGAATACATCACCGATATCATCTTTATACTCATTATAGTAGTTTAGGAATTGTTCTTTGAATTCATCTGCTTTATCTTGTCCCCATACCTTTGCTAATTCTTCAAATTTAGTCATAACTTTTATTTTTTAAGTTAATTGAATATACAATTGTTTACCTTGTAGTCCTAATTTTCTGCTTTGTACTTTTCTAAACATCCAGGACATCCAATATGTTCTACTTGTTCAATCCTAGCCCAATTATTTGATAGTGCAGGTGTACCACATAAGTTACCTGTCCCATTTTTGTATATATGAGCTGTGTTACTCCATACGTTTCCTTTATTCCCAAAAATTGAGTATCCTTGTTTTAATTCTGTCGTTTTCATAACCTTTATTTTTTTCGTTTGAAGTAAATATACAATTGCAGATTATGTAGTCCTATTTAAAATTTAAGATATCAATTTCACCCTTAATAAACTTGATCAATTGCTCATTGTTGCCATTTTTCTTATTTCGTGGTTGATCAATAAATACCTCAATTGGTGAGAAGAAATATGATCTTTTCATTTCCTCAGTAAGTGGACCGTTTACCGGACAATCTTTTACAGTTGCAACCCACCAATTGTTTGAGTTGATAATCATATATTTATTTTTTCTTCCATAAACTCGAGTACATGATTTATTCATGAGTTCTCTTGCTCTATCTGAGTCACAATTCCCAGTTAATTGACCATAGATACATGCTACTCTACTTTGTGTATCAAGTTTATCAAATGATAATTGTTTTAATTCGGTTTGAGTAGTATATTTTCTTAAATTAGTTGCTTCCTCAATAACCAATTGACGCATTAATGAATGTCTGTTCATATTGTTTTTTTTCGTTTGAAGTAAATATACAAATGTGTACTTTGTAATCCTAATACTCTGTTAAAGTAACAGTCACAGTAGGTAGTTCAATATCTTGTTTAGCAGCCCAAATCATTTTATTAATAATTGTAGGAGTGTATTCACTTCTACCCCAATTTAGGCTAATTGAATAACGTTTATCATCGATATCTACATCCTCTCCACCTACACCAATGTCTGTTCCTTCAGGAACAACGTCTTTAATAGCTAATGCTAGCGGACATTTAGTATTTGAGATAAAATTTGATGCTTCTCTAAAGTGTTTTGTTGTAACTTCGATTTTCATAACCTTTATTTTTTTAAGTTGATTGAATATACAACTGTAAATTTTGTAATCCTAATCTTCTAATAAATCATCATACGATTCAAAATCATCAATTATTTCTAGTTCTGATATGTAGTCCTCTAGTACCTCTATTAATGAATGTAGATCGATGTTTTGAGCCTTATCAATATTTTCTTCACAGATCTGTACCGCTTGATCGAGTAGATTCTTTAGTGTTTCAATGTCTGAATTCATAACTTTATTTTAAATATATAAATGTTTATTTTGTAATCCTAACCAAATACTATTTCATTGTAAAATACTGTTTGTAAAATAACATCAGCCGTTATAGCATCGTCATTTTCCTCAATCATATCAGTGAGATGATGAAGTGGAGTGTTTTGTACTCGTTCATGTACATCTTTAATAGTTATATCTCGTGTCATTTCATCTTCACCTTCTACATCAATCATCGTTAATGTACCTCCGTCCTTTAATATTTGCATTAGTACATCTTCAAAACATGGTGCTTCAAGTTTTTCTTTGGCTTGTATATATTCTTGTTTTGAATAGTCCAAATCCAATCCGTATCCACATACATAACCTAATCCGTTACATAGTGCATTGTAGAAATATGTTTCGCTTTCTTCAGGTGTGAGAATAATTTTCATGTTTGCGTTTTTTAAGTTAATTAAATATATACTAATTTAACTTGTAATCCTAATCCTTTATTTCTAAAATATTATCTAAAGCTACCATATAACATTCAGGTACTGTTCCTTGCTTGTTTAAATCGCTTGGTTTTAGATATAAATTGAATGTGCTGCGTGGAACTTCTTCACCGTTTACTTTATATTTTACTTCAATCCCACTATCTGAGTTGGTTGATGGATATAATCTGATATATTCTTTGTTATTATGTTCAATAATGTATGGATATTTTTTCCATTTACCCCATCGTAGTGGTTTTATTTCTTCTCGTTCACCAGCTTCAATTGCGTCTTTTACTGATTTGAGATTCTTGAATTGAATTCCAGCTCGATATTTATTGGACATGATTTTTTCTAAGCGTACACCCTTATATGTTGCGGCGGGTTGTACTTCAGATTTAGTAATCAGTGAAATGTATTGACCCTTACAGTTGAGTATCCTGGTTAAGATTTCTTCTGAGTTTTTCATAACTTTTTTATTTGAATATATGAATGTAAACTTTGTAGTCCTAGTAAAATAAATAAGGGGACTTTTACGTCCCCGTTATTATCAAAGTGGTAACTTAAAACATAACCCACTTGACCATGGATACCCATCATTGAAATATGTTTCGATATGTGGATATTTCTTTTTCATATATTTCTGGATATTTTTCTCATAGCGAGATTGTATTTTGATGCGACGGAATGATTTTCGTTTATCATTGTAGTAACTTATATTTCCGAATTGCTGTTTTAGATCAGCTATAATCTTAACATAGTCCGTTTCGTACTTTGTTAGTTCAACAACATCATTTTGTTTAGTTAGATTTGTTTCTATTGGCAATATAATTCCAGTTTGTCCAAATACAAATGTTTCAACACTACTGCTCTTTTTAATTATTTCTTGTAGGTCTTTTTCTGCTTCATTATACAGATTTACACCCATACATTCATAATGATCAACAATGTTGGATACTTCTTTGTTTGAAGTAATGGTTTTTCCCAACATATCAATCTCCATATCTAGTGCATCCATACTATTTACTTCATATTTATTCTTAGCATTTTTACATACAATTATTTGAAATGTAGCTCGTATGGTTGGACCATTACAAAATGATTTTTCAATAGTTGAATTGAGAAATAAACTAAAATTTTCAGTTTTCATATTTACGTTTTTTAAGTTAATTGAATATATATTAACAAACTTTGTAATCCTAGTTTATATGTAGACAATATAGAAAACACTCCATGTAATCATTTTCATCAGCCATTTTTCTTAATTTATCTGCTGTGATATCATTATAAAATTGTTCGCCTCGACCTACTACATCTGCTGTTAAATCCATCCAACCATCATCTGATACATTAATACCGCCCTTTCCATCTCTATTTAACCATGCATTTTCATAGTCATTACTTAATATAGATACTTTTCTATCAACAAATTTTTCTAGTTGCTTAGATGTATCTTCATCTAGTTTAGACCATTCTCCCATTATTCTCTTATAGCTATGGTCTGATTTCCAGTTTGCTTTTTCAATAATTTCCCAGAGTTCTTTTTCTGTTTTCATAACCTTTATTTTTAAATTACATCAATGAATAATTTCTCTTCAATCACATTACAAACACCTCCGTTTACAGCATCTTTCACTGCTTTCATTAGTGATTTGTTAGTTGGGTATTCATATGTGTTATCAGGTAGGTGTGGTCCTCTCCATCCGCATAGCATATTGCTGATTGAAAATGATATTCCTCCGCTATTTGTTAAGGAGAACCCAACAGTACCTTCTTCACGGTTTGCAAATACCTTTAACGATTTTTTGTTACCAAATGAATCTGCAATTTCGAATTTGCCAATTAATTGTCTCATAACCTTTATTTTTTAAGTTAATTGAATATACATTAATTTAATTTGTAATCCTACTTGTGCGTTCTATAGTTAGATAATCACTTAAATCATCTCTATACGACTGTAACTCATCATGAGCATCCTCATCAAAAAAATCAGAACGCAACAATTCAGTAATACAACCATAGATATACATCAGAGCATTATAATTCTGTTTCTCAAAATCCTGAGCATTAGAGAATGTTGATTCGAATTGTTCTGCTACTGACCATCCATATTTTGAATCGATGTAGCCTGTAATTAGTTCTTGTAGTAACATAGTGTGAATTTTAAATATCTTTATCGTTTTTATTTTTGTTTCGTTTATATACTTTTGCGGATGGTTTGACGCGTTGAATCATTTTACGTCGAACTATTTGTGCAACGTGACGTTCACTTAAACCGTTTATTTTCTTATCTTCTTTCATACTGTAAATATATAATTGAAGATAGGGTAGTCCTAATGAACTACCCCTTTAATTACTTTAATCGTTTGTTGGAAATACAATGCTTAAAGTATTATCAACCAAATCTTCAATATCCACAGTAACTGAATCCTCAATTGATGCGATTATTTGATGTTGTAATCCTCTTTCATCAATGCGAACATCAATTTCTCGGTTGTATCCCATTTCTAATTCAATCGATTCATCGATCACATCTTGATCTATATTGCGTTTAATATCTTCAATTACGCCTTTAGTAATTTCATCAATTAAAAACCTTGAATAACTTAATAGTTGCTCTTTAGTAAATACAAGTGTATCCCCGTTAGGTTTAGTTTCTAGCACACTAATGCATTCAACTAGATCAAATAGCTTGATTTTTAGATTTTCTAATTCAGTCATTTTTTTATGTTTTTTAAGTTACTTAAATATATAATTAAAGACTTTGTAATCCTAGCATTCTTCAACTTCAATCTTAAGTTTTACCCTAATACCTCTAAATGATGGAAAATTACTCCATGTATTTCGTGGGTTATTAATATCAACAAATCCATCATATGTTCTAAGTAGAACTACATCATAGTAAGGTGATGATATTTCTTTAACACGCATTACATCACCAATTTCTAAATCTTTAGGTTGAACCAAATTCGGATCTACAAATAAACTATCAAGAAATTCAATTTGAGTACTACTAACAGCTGCATTACGTAATCGTTGTGCAAATGAATCTTTAACCACAATTGTATCTGATTTAAGTAACTCCATTGCGAATTTTTTAGCTAATAGTTCTTGCCAATCACCACAAGCTAATTCATAGCCTTGTAGAAACTGTTCGCGTGTAACTGTATGTGTTGATGTTTTCATTTCTGTAATTTCTAAAAATGTTTCAAAATCAATTTTTACATGTGATGGGAAATCCAAATTTAATTCTTTTTCATTATCAAATCCATAATAACATGATCCATCACTGTGACTAGACATAACAAACATTCCCACGTCAATTATATCTTTGTGGAGAAAAGCCCCTGCTGTTTTTAATCTCCATTTACTCACAATGGTTTGATTTTCTTCTGTTACTTCAATGTACCAATTTTCAGGTAATTTTTTCATATCTTTTTTTATTTTAAATATACAACTATAAATTTTGTAATCCTAATAAATTATTTCACCTACATATCTTGCATATTCGTAGCCTTGTGTATCAACAAAAAATGTACGCCCATCAAACTTTACTAAGTAAAATTGAACATCACCATCTAAAAAATAAAAAAAAAAACCATCCTCACTAAAATCAGGTTTATATTCTACCACTGTTAATTCATTTAACATTTGTTTAATATCTTCAGGTAGTGAATTGTAATTGTTAGTTACTAAATCTTCTGTGTCGTATGGTTTTCTATCAACCATTACATAGTTTCTGATTTTATCAAATTTTTCTTTCATAACCTTTATTTTTTATTTAAATATATGAACACTTATCTTGTAATCCTAACTACCAAGTTGGTGGATAGGCATCTAGGAATTCTTGCGTATATAAATGTCTATTGTCATTATACTTAATAACATCTTCCCACCAACGAATACCCATATTCAAACGTTTAACAGCAAATCCACCTATGTCTTCGCTATGTACAAAAAAGAATGCATCATTGCGTCCACCTGTATCAGGTTCTGCATTGCCATTTTTGTCTAAGTCAGGTAGTGTTTCAACCTCAGTTAGATATTTTACTCTAACATTGAATTCGTCTTTAAAAAACGTTTCAAATTCTTCAATATTTTCTTGACCTATAATTGTTCCAGGCCAAACGCATAGTTGTGTGAATTGATTTTCCATAACCTTTATTTTTAGAGTTTTTCTATGAATTCAATATTTGTACTTTGTTCTGTTCCCCAATTAATATCCTCATCTATTTCTTCACCCTCACCTCGTTCTGATCCAGTCCATAATTTATAAGCTGCTTCTTCTTCTGTTTCAGCTTCAATGACATATTGTATTGTTTTAATTGATTGTACTGTTGTAGTAAATCTGAATGTTTTCATAACCTTTATTTTTTTATTTTAAATATACAATTGAAAATTTTGTAGTCCTAGTTTTTAAGGTAAAAAACGTATAGCTAATGTCAGAATAGTTATAACTGAAATAGCTGCACTTATCACAATTCCAAAATAATCAAAAAAACTACCCTCAAATGGATCAAATCCAACATTCTTCTGATCACATATTTTTTTAGTTCTGATATATGAAATAATACCCCAAATTATAAATGCTATACCAATTGTTATCATAGTTTCTCTATTTCTTGTTTAACTTCTAACCAATAATCAAATTTTGATTGATAATCATTATCATCTAATCCTAATGCTTCTTCTAATATCTCATCAACTGCTATTAATGCACTTTGTTTTGCAAAATGTTTAGTAATATCACTTGCCGCTACCGAACGTACTTGATACATTTTTCTAAATAAATCATCTGCTTTTTCTTGTGGTGTCATAACCTTTATTTTTTATTTAAATTTCTATATTTAACTCTTTCATAGCTTGTTGTAATGCTAACATAGGCTCACCTGTTAAGCTCTCTATTTTATCCTTCACTAAAATGAGTTCCTTAGATAGTTCTGTAGGATCTTCAGCATTTAGAATATCATAAGCATCATCAACAGAAATATTAATGCCATATACTTTCCACGCTAAAACTCTTAGCTCCATATCGGCATCCATTATATTTCCTATGTCATTATTAATATATTCAGGATATGTTTTTTTAATTAAATTTTTTATTTGTTCAACTTCTTCTTTATATCCTGAAGATTTTCTGAAAGTATGGGGTTCGTATGTTTTGTATGGTTCTTCATCTTCATTTAATACTTTATTAATTTCCTCATTAATGATTTGTTTTAATTGAGATTTCTTCATATTGTTTTTAATTAAATATTTAATTTTTTTATAAATATACAATTAAAGATCTTGTGATCCTAGTTTATTAGGTACTTGAAAGTTGTCCTTAAGCCATTGTACAAACTCATGTATATCTGCCTCTCCTACATAGTCTTCATATATTTCGTCCCAATTTTCATATTCAATTCCATCCATTAATGTTACGTCCCAAGCATCAATTGAGTTTAATGTTTCATTTGATTTGAGATAATCTTCTTCATAACAATCACAATATGTTGTGAATCCACAGTCACATTTACTTTTCATATGTTTTGGTGTAATATTCTTCATGTTCATCAATAGGATGTCCACCTTCATAGTTATATCCAGCAAAGAAAGAAATCTCACTGTTTTCCTTCTCTATTGCTTTGGCTTGGTCATAAAATTGTCTCATTCTTTTTGCAAATTCATCTAACTGAATAGAGCCATTAAAAACTGCATCAATATAGTCTGCAATGATTGAACAAAACATATCAACTGCTGTTTGCTTCATATTATTTCTTTTTGAATTTGTTAAACCATTCTTTAATATCAATTCTTCCTTCAAAAGTTGTTGGCCAATCATTCATTTCTTGTAGTAAGTCAATAACTTCTTCATCACTATACATTCTTTCTGCTTGCCATTTAGCACCAGTTTCAAAAGCGATAGATATTATACCTCCATATCCACAACCATGTTTTTCACACCATTTTTCAGCAGCTTTTTCAAGTGTTTCTTGTTTGTTCTCAATTAAAGCTGCTGTTTCAAAAATTATATCACATGAATTTAATTTATAATCTTGTTTAGGTTCTTCTTGTGGAATAATGATTTCATAATTCAATAATCCAATATCTGAATACCCTTCCCAATAAATTACTTTAACAACTTCACAACTTGGATTCTCAACAAACCACTCTAAAAACTCATCATCAATAGCTTGTACACCATCAGTAATTAAATCTTGGTCTGTTGTTAGAATGATTTTTTGATAACTATGATAAGGATATTCTGCATTAGGATTTTTTCTATATCTTTTGTTTATTTTACCTAAATGAATATACCAATCTCCTTCTTTAATTTCTTCATCAGAAGTGATGTAAATATCTATATCTTCACCTCTTGGTATATCATTAGTTATTCTTAAAAATAAATTATTAGTATCAATAAATCTACCTAACCTACTTAGTTTATTCGTTGGAATT
>Ga0181356_1001437_pt1 | contig 10382 bp, 18 predicted proteins | sample Fa13VDMM110SN_FD_130104 | JGI IMG/M metagenome (GOLD analysis project Ga0181356, IMG submission 130104) | Freshwater viral communities from Lake Michigan, USA - Fa13.VD.MM110.S.N | ecosystem: Environmental > Aquatic > Freshwater > Lake | place: USA: Michigan | collected 2013-09-24 | reverse complement strand
TTTCACCCTTTTTAACTTGCGCTCCCTTTGCTTGCCACTGTTGATAAGACGCCCATGCTGGATTGTTAAAACCCGCCATACCAAGAATAAGCGTATTAATACCGCTGTATGGTTTTTGCGTGATAAAGTTTTTATCCGCGCTGGAATCAGTACGCCATGGTTTTACCCATGGAATAGCGCCCTTTTCTAATTGCTGAATGATTGAATCAGTTACAGATTGATATACATTGTTACTCATAATTAAAGCCCCTATAAAAACGTTAGAAGATACTGCACTTAGATTATAGCGTTATAACTTTATACAATGCAATATAAATATACATAAATATAAATATTTTTATTAATACATATACGTATTAATACATATATATATATAAAGTATAAATATGTAATAAGTATTAATAACTAATATATAAGTGATACATATAAATATATAAAGGGCCGCATGCGAAAAGATACAGCCTGGAATATATCTACAATCTGTCCGCGCCGTTTTATAAATATCCATATGCCGCCAGCTGGACATATGGACACCAATGCAACACCATCAAATGCGATATATATTTATATCTATCATTTATAAATATGGCCTTATTAATATGGCGATACGCTTTGATATTGTTTTTAAATTTATATGGCGAAATCGAATGGACTTCGCTTCCAGATTTGCGTGAGCCCCAACTCTCTACCCCCCAAAAAAAAATACGTTTTTCTTGCATTTGGTAATTATTTATATTAATGTGTTAGTACCGTATTAGGAGAACTTAATGATTGAGATTACAAAGAAAGTACCGTTACCAGAAATGAGGGAAAGAAATACATACCCTTATGACGAGATGGAAGTAGAGGATAGCTTCTATGTAGAAGGTGTATCGGTACAAAGTATTTTTAACAGCAACTATAAGCGGAACAAACATGGAGAAAAGAAGTTTATTGCCAGGAAAGAGGGTGATGGCGTACGCGTCTGGAGAGCAAAATAATGACGCAGTGAGGTCATTGTATATGTCTGTGGGCGATGTCGTCTATTTAAACCCTTTACGTGCGTCTGAAGGGGGAGAGCTGCGGCTGTTTCCGAGTAATGAGCTGTTTGTACCGTCAGAACGTTTTGGAATGTATGTTATCGGGGATGATAATGAATAAACACGAAGCGTTAAAATGGATGATATGTAGGTAAAAGCTAACATTATGTCCGGCATGGTGGATGAATAGATAGGTTTGTGTGTAATAAATCGTTTATTTTTACAAGCAAACCTAAACTCATAGTATAGATTCAAGACAAAATATAAACTCCAAAAAAGTGATATATGAATATGCAAATTAAACTTAAATCTGAGTACGTGCAAAAGGTCACGCTTATGTCTTTAACAGAGTTTAAGAATGTACTAGAGAAAGATAGCCTTCCTGACGACATAGAGTTAATCAAAGCCCTTTTGCTGGTGATTGCTGCCTACACCGAACCAGATGACTGAGTGGCGGACAGCAACCGTACAGGAAGCTGTAGAATCAATCCTTAGATGTATGACAAGACAGTGCCGAGTGACTCAGCTCGCTTGGTTTAAGAATGAATATGGGGAGGCTTTTGCTAAAGAAGTGAAGAGCCTTGTAGAAGCTAAGTATAAGAAAGGAACTAAACGTGGCAGATGATAATGAGATAATGGGCCAGATGATGTTTGAGAAGGCCAAGACAGAATATCCTTACCTGGCAGACAAAGAGATTTCGTTTGCATATACGCCAACAGAGGGCGATAGGATGCTTGAGTTTTATAACGTAGATGAAACTGAGCGCCCTGCATATCTGCCTGCTGGTAAAGTCGGTATTGAAGTCTTCAGTCCTAAAGCTAAACCAATAGATATTCTTGGCGACTATGTATCTCATTACGCGGTTGAAAAAGACCCTAAGTTATCTCAAATGTATGAAGGCTTTAAATCAGCTACGCCAGAACAAGTCATGCGTGAGCGCTATGCTTACCACCAGCAAAACTTTAAAGAAGGCAGACCTTATGAAGACTGGGCTAAAATGACTGGCTACCCAGAGCTATTCAGAGGCTATACGTTTAATCAGTTCCCTGCTGAATCAGCTCAAGAAATATACTCGCCAGAGCAATTAAAGTACCTTGACCAAGTGCGTCAATATCTAGGAATTAAATGAAATTTAATCTGCAAGAGTTTTACCACTTCTGCTCTCAGTTAAAGATTGAGACAAAAGAGCAAGGGTTAAAAAAGATGGACACCCTGCTAGGCACTCAGACATACGTGATGAATGAGATTGCCAAGGGCCTTGAGGAAGACAAACATTTCTTTGTCATTCTAAAAGGTCGGCAGCTAGGTATAACTACCATCAGCTTGGCGCTTGACCTTTACTGGCACTTTAAAAACCCTGGTCTCAACGGTACGCTCACTACCGACACTGAAGAGAACAGAGATATGTTCCGTTCCACGCTGGCAATGTATATGGATGGCTTGCCAAAAGAATATCGTATTCCTATTCTTGCTCATAATAGAAACCAGCTCGCTTTAAAGAATCGAAGCCGTCTATTCTATCAAGTCGCTGGCTTACGCGCTAAAGGCTCTTTAGGTCGAGGCAAAGGTATCACCTTCCTGCACGGTACTGAAACGTCATCGTGGGGCGATGAGGAGGGTCTAGCGTCATTGATTGCGTCTCTTGCAGAGACCAACCCAAACCGTATGTACATATTTGAATCTACTGCTCGCGGTTTTAATATGTTTCATGATATGTACGTCACGGCAAGGAAAGCTCGTACGCAAGTAGCTATTTTCTGCGGATGGTGGCGAAATGAGTTTTACTCTGTAGCCGAAGGCTCAGACATCCATAAGGTTTACTGGGATGGAAAGCTTACGCCTGAAGAGAAAGAATGGGTGCGAGACATCAAAAAGATTTATGACGTAGATATTAACTCTCGTCAAATAGCTTGGTGGCGCTGGAAAATGACTGAAGGTATTAAAGATGATGCCTTGATGTATCAAGAGTTTCCGCCTACTGAAGACTATGCCTTCTTAATGACAGGCACTAGCTTCTTTTCTAATGCCCGTTGTACTGATTCTATGAAGATTGCAAAAAATATAAAGTTTGACGCTTACCGTTATAGTATGGGTGCTAACTTCCAAGACACGGATGTGCTTAAAAGCACTGAAAGACTGGCTACACTAAGGGTGTGGGAAGAGCCAATTGATACTGCTTACTACGTGATTGGTGCTGACCCTGCTTATGGCAGCTCCGACTGGGCTGATAGATTCTGCATACAAGTCTTTAGATGCTATTCAGACGGTATGGAACAGGTCGCAGAGTTCGCCACCAGCGAATTAAACACGTATCAATTTGCCTGGGTGATTGCCCACCTTGCTGGCGCATACAAAAATAGTACACTTAACCTTGAGGTTAATGGCCCAGGGCAGGCAGTTATCAACGAATTACGCAATTTAAAGCGCTTGGCAGCCAATATGGGCGGTGCAATGGGGCGTGATTTGATGAATGTGTACGGTTCTATGAGCAATTACATCTGGAGACGAAACGATACCTTGGGCGGAATGTCTAATTCTATTGGTTGGTTGACTACGGCAGCAACAAAAGAACGTATGTTGTCTTACATGAAGGACTATTTTGAGCGCGGGATGCTTGAAGTTTACTCTACAGACCTGATTGAAGAGATGAAAACCATTGTGCGTGATGGTTCATCCATCATGGCAAGCGGTAGAAACAAGGATGACCGTGTAATTGCGACTGCTTTAGCTGCTGCGGCCTACGCAGAGCAAGTTCAACCACGCTTAATAGCCCAAAAAATTACTAAAAACGTCTCAAGAGTGCAAGAAAACTCCACACCAGAGGAAATTGCAGTTGGACGCAACGTATCGGACTACTTGAAAAGAATTGGCGTTTACGGGGTATAAATGATTAAAACCATGCCCAAAAAGGAGCTTTTTCGTCAAATGAAGCGGTTTTTAATGGATGAAAACCGTGGTATTAGCGTTAAACTTTTTGCGGAATTGTGTGGATTGCACTTAGATTCACTTGATAACGTGTTTATCAAGGAAGTTTATCCAATGACCGAGTATATTCAAGTAAGAGTATCGAAAGGATATAATGCTTGGCGCAATGGAGAAGTAGCTGTCATGCAAAACAGAGATAAAACTCGTTTTGTAGAGTACAGAAAAGAAGCAAAGCCGCGTTTATCACGCGGATTAGGCGTTCAGTTTGTCAATGGCGAGGCAAAACTCAAGATTGGGCTTAAAAATCGCAATGATTATTCTGAACTAGACATAGATGAACAACTGAGGGGATAAAATGGCTGTTTTTCACGACTACAAATGTAGCAAACATGGATATTTTGAAAGCTTGAAAGCTGAGTGTCCAATGAAAGATTGCAATGAAGAAGTTTTTAAGGTATTTTTGAAAGCGCCTGGATTAAAGTCTGAGCGTACTAAAAAAACCGACAAGACATTAAAGGGTTTGGCACAAGATTTTGGCATGACTAACTTGAAGTCAACACGCGAAGGCGAGCATCAAGAGGGTTATCTAAGCCGAAACAATAGCATGAACGCTAAAGAGCTTGCTGCCGAAAAAGAAAAAGCGGATTTTTTAGCAAATCAGAACCAACCGCAACGAGAAGCGCGTCCTGGAGATGCCGCTATCTGGGGTGGTGGTATGAATGGATTAAGTATGCAAAGCCTTTTAGCTGGCAATGCTGTAAAATCTATTCACGGTGAAGCTGTTGGCATTAATCCAAAGGATGCTGGAAACTTGACAGGGCCAAAAGCCGCCAGCTATATTGCAGACCACGATAACTTACAGGTTAAGCCATAATGAGAATACCAAACAATCCAGACGAACGCGAAGCCTTCTATTTAGATTTAATGTATAAATGTTCTGTGTCTCACGAAGAGCGCCGAGCAGATTACTCTTCTTTGCGCTCCTTCTATTTGTTTGGTAATGACGCATCCGCGCCGCCCGCAATTTTCAATAAGATTTATCCTCACATTGACCAGTTAAGTAGCTTTCTGTATAGCGCAGAAACTACTCGCTTCTCAATTGATATTGGCGCTTCAGTTTCTTCAATGGAACAAAAACGTATTCCAGTTTTAATTAAAGCTTTGCATGACGAATGGCAAAACAGTAATGCTGACCAAGTATTTTCTACGGCACTAAACTGGGCGCTTTGCTACAATTCAACATTTATCAAGCTTGTTGTAAATGATGGTATTCATCCTTATATGGTAGAGCCATCAGCAATGGGCGTGTTGCGTGAGGATGCACAGTACACAGACCGCCAAGAAGCAATTATGCAAACGTATTACATTACAAGGTCTGAGCTTTACTCCCGCCTTTACTCACATCCCAAACGCGATTCAATCATTAAACGCGTATCGGCTAGTCAGCACCCAGAACAATCGGCAATCCCAGAAGGGCTTGACCGTATTATGACTTCACAAATTGACCCAACCATGTACGGTAACGTCAATTTAGATTTAGGTGGTATTAATCGTTACAAAGCACGTGTGTCTGAAGACACCATTATGATGCAAGAGCTTTGGGTATGGAATGATGATACAAAAGACTACCAAGTCGTTACCATTGCTGAACCGCAAGTTTTAATTTATGACCGCCCAGGCGAAAGTCTTTTCTTAAAAGGCGAATGTCCATTTATTCAAGTTTGCCCAGACCCACAATATGATTATTTCTGGGGGCAGTCAGAAGTTCAGCGTTTAGTATTCTTACAGCAAATGCGAAACAAGCGCATTGAAGAGATTTTAGAATTGCTTGAGCGTCAAGTTAATCCGCCAACAGCAATCTCTGGTTTTACTGGTATTTTAGATGAAAAGAATTTTGCACTTAACCGTGCTGGTGGTTTATTGGCTTCAGATATGCCAAACGCAAGGGTTGACCGCTTGCCGCCAAATATTCCAAATGATTTGTATGAATCAGTCCGTGAAATTGATTTGATGTTTGCTGAAGTATCAGGAATATCTAATGTGTTGTCTGGTCGAGGTGAGACTGGCGTTCGCTCCTCTGGCCATGCAAGCCAATTAGCGCGTTTAGGTTCTAGTCGTGCTAAAAAACGTGCGCTTGTTACTGAAGACGCTTTGGAAAAAGTTGCAACCCTTTACTTGAAGTTAATGCAGGCGTACGATAACAAGCACTTCTTCGATGACGATGGAAATAAATTTATTGCCGCGCAATTTACAAATGATTTTGTTGTCAAAGTTGATGCGCATAGTAACAGCCCGATATTTACTGAAGATTTAAGAGACCTTGCATTTAACTTGTTTAAAGCGCAAGCTATCGACAGGGCTTCATTAATTGATTTGTTAGAGCCGCCAATGAAACAAATGTTATTGGATAGATTAAAAGCGCAAGAAGCTAAGATGGCAATGCAAGCACCAGTATTACCTGGTCAAGCACCATCAGCAGAGGGAGCATAAAATGGAAAATAGAAATTCAGCACCAAGAGCAGACCAGCCATTGATGACGCAGAAAGATTTAGCGCGTGACAATGCTCCTGCAAGTCTTCAGTACAAGAATGAAACGCCGCGTAATTATACGCAAACAACAACACGAAGTAATCGTGATTATGGGAGGAGAATGTAATGAGCTACTCAAAACGTGGACGTAAAACCCGCCGCTAAAAAAAATTTAACTTGATTGATAAGAAAAATTTATCAATAATGTTGACAAGATTTGTTTTTTGTATTATTTATTGCACTAATTCATAAAAAGGTGATGTTATGGCTGTGCCTTCAGATAGATTGATGGAATTAATTGGCGGTGGTAAAGGTGGCGCTTCAGATATTGCGCCGCCTACTGCTCCTATGGGAATGTCAGAAGAGGGTGTGCCGCCAATGGCGTCACCAATGTCAACACCAGAACCAAAAGTAGGCAAAAAAGAAGCTGCAATGGTCAATGTTGGCATGGCAATGGATTTAATAGAACAAACTTTGCCGATGTTTGGCAGCGCTTCAGAAGAAGGCCAAAAGATTTTAGGCGTAATTAAATCACTTTCTGCCTTACTAGGCCCTCGTAAAAACCAAACAAACGAATTGCAGCAGTCTGAAATTTTAAATCTGCTACAAAACTTACCGCAGGCTGGTGGCGCAACGCCTGAAGGTAAGGCAATGGCACAAGCGCCTGCTATTCCAGGTATGGGCGGTTCTATGCCTCCTGCTGCACCTCAACCACTCCCTATGTAAAGGAAAAATTATGGATTTATTTAAACCACGCGGCGCTGCCGCACCACGCCGCCCAACTGATAACAATCAGCAAAACGGTCAAATCGTAAATACACCACGCTTTGCGGAATTTGGTGGTCTTGATGCGGCTGGCAAAACTGGCCCAAAAAACAAGATGACTATTGTTCCACCAAGCGGCGGTAAAAAAGTTATTTAATTGCAGTTAAGGGGATAAGATTATGTCACTAGAAGATTTAAGTTACGAAGCACGTGATGAACTAGCACAACTAGCTCGCACACTTGCTGAAAATCCAAATACACGTAAAGACTTTTTGCGTTTAACTAAAAAAGCTAAACCAGATATGCCAATTCCTGAATTGGAGATTGAAGACTTTGCAAATCGCAGAGCTAACGAATCTAATTCTCGCGTTGAAATGTTGGAAGCTAAATTGCGTGAACGCGATGCTGTAGATGAACTTACTAAGCGCCGTAATAATTTAATCAAGAAAAACTTGGTAAATAATGAAAGCGAAGTAGAGGAAGTCGAAAGAATTATGTTGGAAAAAGGAATTACTAATCACGAATCTGCCGCTGAATACTTCCATTGGATGAAACAAGCAGCAGTACCGACTTCACATGGTTACAATCCAAGTGCTATTAACAAGTTTGACTTGAATAAGTATTGGAAAAACCCAGTGGCAAGCGCACGTGATGAAGCAGCAAAGGCATTGACTGAATTGCGGAAAAATCCGCGTCCAATCGGCTTGTAAAGAGTAGTACAGGGGATATTTTTTAAATTTACGGAGATAAACTATGCCTATCGGTGGCGGTATTCTTCCAGCACAGGGTTCAAGTCAATATAATGAGTTGACGTACGTCACTAGACGCGCGTTTATCCCGAAACTGGTCTTACAATTATATAACAGCACTCCTTTGATGGCGGCGTTGATTGCAAACAGTCAACAAGCATCTGGTGGTGTTTCTCAAGTAACTGTTCCAGTGCAAGGCTCACAATTTGTGAACGCACAATGGTCTGACTACAGCGGTTCATTCGCTCAGCCTTCAGTCCAACAAGGCGCTTACAATGCTGAGTTCAATCTGAAACTAATGATTGCTCCAGTTCCATTCTTAGGTATGGAAGGTGCAGTACAACAAGACTACGCAGTTATCCCATTGATTGAAGCTCGTATGAATGATGCTACAAACGTGATGATGGATGCGATGGCTACAGCGTTGTACAACAACACAACCAACACACAACAGTTTATCGGTTTACCTGGTGCTGTTGATGATGGTACAACTATGCAAACGTATGGTGGCATTGACCGTAGCGCATACACTTGGTGGAAATCCAAGCGTTATGCGGCTGGTTCAGTAAACCCAACACGTCAAAACATCTTACAATACATTTCTGGTACTGTTAAAAACGGTGCTGAAGTGCCTTCATTCGGTGTTTGCGGTTTCGGTACATGGACTTTATTGGCACAAGATTACGTTGGCCAAGAGCAATATGTTATCACTCCAGGCTCAGGTTTTGATGGTGAAGCAAGCGGCCCACAAGCAGCGTTCCGCGCATTGATGGTTGCTGGTGTGCCAATCTATCCAGACCCGTATTGTCCTGAAGGTACAGTATATTTCTTAAACACAAATTACTTGTCATTGTATATCCATGACCAAGGTTCATTCGTGTTTACAGGCTTTGAATCAACACTACCTAACTGGCAAATCGGTTATGTAGGCGCTGTATTGATGATTGCTGAGCTAGTTAATACTAAACCTAAAGCGATGACTAAAGTCACTGGCTACAATTCACTTTCAATTTAAGGAGAAATAGTCATGTCTTTATCAACAAATAAAATCTTAGTAGCTGGCGCAGCGACCAATACACCTGGTGCATATATCCTTACCGTTTCATTAGGTAATGCAACAGCGACTATTCCAGCGGGTATTTATCAAATGATTGCAACTGCAAACGTAACCATTGAGATGAATACTTCTTCTAACTTGGCAGCACCTAGTTATGTAATTGCTTTAGCAAATAACACAAGTGGTTTGATTATTTCTGACGGCGTAAACTTCCGTGCAAACGTATTAGCTGGTACACCAACTATTACATTGTATGGCACTAACGGCGGTCTGAACGTATCAAGCACATTTGCTTCATAGGAGACAGTGATGATTGCGAATCGTGTAGGCGCTAAATATCCAGACCGTTTTCGCGTTGCTTTGGGCAAGGTACAAGCGGCTTCTATCGGTTCAACTGGCAATGCTGTTATTACCATTCCAGTAACCGAAGGCACTTCATACATTGTTCGTCAAATTACTGTTTCTAATGCAAACGGTAGCATTAATACGGCAAACGTAGTTATTCTCACCAGCAGTGATGGGAACGCTTCAAATGCTGTATCAAATGTTACCGTAACTTCTAATGTTACTAGCAATTTAACTTATCAAGATATTCCAGTATCTTCAAATGCTGCTACGACTGTTTATACAGCGCCAGCCTTGTTTGTTAAAGTTAATACTGCGGTTACAAACGGAACTTGCAATATTACTGTATTTGGTGACGTTGTAGCTTTATAATGTTGACCATCTTTGTAACCAATAATTCTGACCTAGCCTTAATTGACGGTTGGAATGGCGTGGAATACACGTTTAAACCTAATTCAACGGTGGAAGTACCAGAGTTAGTAGCAAAGCACGTTTTTGGTTACGGAGATAATGATAAAGAACCGTATTTGGCTAGGCTTGGGTGGATTAAATCTAAAAACGACATAGACGAAGGCATAAAAAAACTTTCTGAATGGGAATTTAGCACCGAAGCTCCAAAAAAAGACCGTTCGTTATCCCCGATGGTGGAAAAAGTACCCCTACCCGTTGCGAGACGGGCTGGGGGAAAAGTCCTTTCAGCAGTTAAATAAAATGGAAGTTACATGGCAACACTATCTGGGTACATCACAGAAGTACGTAGGCTTCTACATGACGCAAACGGAAACTTTTATAGCGATTCTGAGCTAACAGACTATATTAACGAGGGCAGAAACCAAGTCGTTGCTGACACTGGCTGTCTAAGAAACCTACAAGTAACACAAACCCCAACACCCCCTGTTGCTGGCGGTTCAAATCCAACACCTTTTGCACCCAATACCACATACGCATTAAATCAACACGTTTTCAGTAATGTCTATATATATAAAGTGACA
>Ga0181356_1001434_pt1 | contig 10392 bp, 10 predicted proteins | sample Fa13VDMM110SN_FD_130104 | JGI IMG/M metagenome (GOLD analysis project Ga0181356, IMG submission 130104) | Freshwater viral communities from Lake Michigan, USA - Fa13.VD.MM110.S.N | ecosystem: Environmental > Aquatic > Freshwater > Lake | place: USA: Michigan | collected 2013-09-24 | reverse complement strand
TTCAACATTTTTAAGGATACTAAAGATTTGGTTAAGAAGAGAATCGTTTTTAGTGCGAATCATTTCAGCAAATGTTTTAGCTAATTCTGCTTTTTCACTAGTACTAAGTTTATCTACTGATGAACCTTGTTTGATTTTATTTATACCTGAGGTTAGAAGAGCAATGTTAGCACCAGGGACATTTAGTTTTTTAAAAGCATTAACATTAATACTTCCTTTTACTTGAGCTTGTTTTTTATTTGGGTCTTCTTTTGGTTTTCCAGCAGGAGTAATAGCTATTTCTCTAACTAATGAAGAAAATAAATCTTCAGTAACTTCTCCACCTTCCTCACCTTCACCTTCTTCAGCTTTTAATACTTGGGTTTTAGTAAAATAAGTAATAGTATTACCAATTTGAGCATTTAATTTTTTATCTCCTAATTCTTTAGCTTTAGCATATGCTAATTCTAATGCACTTTGAATTTTTTTAACTTCAGGATCAAGACCTTCTTCGCCTTCAACATCTTCACCTTCAGCAGGAGCTTCATCTTCAGCGGGTGCTTCATCTTCACCTTTAGCAGGTGTTTCTTCTTCTTCAGCAGGTGCTTCTTCCTCTTCTTTTTCTTTTGATTTTTTCTCAGCTTCGTTTATTAAAGCTAAAATTTCATTTAATTCTTTATCTAAAAAAGAAGAAGGAGTATTTTCTCTATGAGATACTATGTTATCAAATTCAATTTGATTAGCTACACCACCAGGAATGTTATTCCAACTATATCTAGCTAGGTATCCAGCATCTTCAGGTCCAACAATTGGTTCAAGAGCATTAATTCTAGTTGGAAGATCTAATGAATCCCATAATGTAGAAGGATTATGTTCCCCAGAAGCAGGAGGTAATGGTTTTGGGGCCATAAAATTCTCATTAATACCCGCTAATTTCTTCATACGAGAAAATTGTTCGCTCAATTGTTGTTTCATTATATAATTTTATTATAAATATATTATTTTTTAATAAGGTTGTTCTAAATATCAGAAGTATTATCATGACCACATTTATGGCACATAAATAAATCGTCTCCTCCATCTTTTATTTTCCATTTCCACCCACATTTATCACAAATAATTTTAGTATTAGCAATTATTTCTTGTAATATGTCGGTTAGTTTAATCATTTTTTTTAACTTTGGCTTTGGATGTGTTAGAAACAAATTGTTTACCTTTTTTACTACCTGTTACTTTTTTTCTAGATGTAGAAGCACGTTCTGCTTTAGTTAAACTATTTGCTTTAGCTCTAGGTAAACAACGAGTAGTTGCTTGACCTTTTTTCATAGTACCACATGGGCCAGTTATATTACCTTGGGTATCAATACGAACCCAGTCTTCTTTTTTAAACCAATCACGTAATGACTCATAAATTATTTCATGTAATTCTTTTTTAGTCATTATCCCTTCATTTGACCCTTACACACTTTTACAGCACGTCCTGAAAGATAGGCTGATGATTTTTCACCAGCAGCTTTACGTTTAGTAATATATCTTTTTCCAGCTGGGCAGAGTTCTTCTTCTATTTTAGAATAAACCTCGATTAATGCTTCTCTAAGTCCTGGGGTTTTAGAGTAGTGTTCGTTTTCTTTTTTATCTAAATAAGCTGAGGCTTCATCAAATTCATATTTGGTGATTTCTCCGCTAAAAAACTTTTGGTTTAGTTCTTGTCTAAATTCTCGTATTTTTTCAGGGATAATAATAAGATTTCTAAGTCTGTTAGAAATAGCCTTTTTTCCTTGATTAAAATTAGATTCCATTATTTTAAGAATTTAAGTTTGTAAATAGTAGAAGAAACTAATTCTACTATAGTATCAACTTGGTTTTGAATATATGAGTCTTGAGGTATCGATTTACGTAGTTTTTCAACAGTCATATCTAAACCTTGAAAATACATAATAACTTCTTCACAGCTTTTATACTCTAATATACTAAAATTAGAATAATTAGTTAAAATACCATATTTTCCTTGATATGATTCTACTAACCCATCAGTTAACCCAATAACTGCATCATAATATCCGTTTAAAGCAGAGTGAGCTGCAAATGAGTCGGTTTGAAGATGAAATATATGAGCTTGAGTTCTTGAATGAAATAGATATGATATTAGTTTTGCAAATTCGTTCATGATATTATTATTTTAAATATTTCTGTTTATTCTTCTTTTTACAGCATATCGTTCTTCTTCTTTAGGATCAAATCCTGCCATTGAGTCACCTGGGGTTTTGTACCCACCAGCATTTATAAATGTTGGTATACCACTTATAACTTTAGTGAATTGAACTTGGTCAGGTAATTCATCTACAGTTACTACTTTATTAAACCAACGTACTTGACCTCCAGGTCCAACTATTAGCTCAACTTCATCTTTAGAATAAGTACCATATGCAAATTCACTATTATTTATATTTTCATTGATACCTTCGATTTCCTTTTCAAGTTTTTTAACCATATTCTGGTCTGGTTCGTCTTGTTTTTTATACCAGCTTAGAAGTTGTTGTAAAACTTCTTTACGGTATTTTTTTAAATCAGCTTCTTGTTCATTTTCTGGTATATAGGTAAGGTCTTCTTTTATTATTTCTTTATGGAGTTGTTGGCGTCTCCATTCACTTATACTAAAATTATTGCTCATGTTTATATGTTTTTATATATAAATATTAATTATTTCTTTAAACTTTGTAAATACTTTATTGTTTCTTCTTTATTTTCTAATAATTTTTGTTTTGAAGATCCAACCCATTTTTCAACATCTCCTCTTTCAGTTATAAATGATTCTCCTGAGGTGTTTATGTGTTCTTCCATCCATACCGAGAAATCACTTATCATATCGTCTACATCAGAGTTGGTGATATTTTTTTCATATTCTTCCCATTGTCCATTAATTCTAAGGCGGGTTTCAAAGTCTACTTGACAATTAAAACAACGCTTATATTGAAGATAGAAAGCATTATCATGTTTATTCTTCATTAAATTTTTACAACAAGGGCAAAATAAAGGTGCTACAATAGATTCTTTAGCTTTATCTAGCTTAGTAATATTTTGTTTAATTCCATTTTTAATAGTCCAAGTACGACCATCTTCTTCCCATATATCTCCATCTTCATGGAATTCTTGTTGTTTGGTATAACCTATTCCTACAATTGTTTTTTCTCCGTGTTTATTAGTTAAAATATTACGAAGACGTTGAACATCTTTTTGTTGGAATTCTTTTTTTAAAACATTATCAGACATTACTTTTATTTTTTAGTTTCTTTTTTTTTATCACCTTTCATCTGCTTAATTCTTTCAGCAGCTTCTTTTTTTCTTTCTTTTAATTCAGCTTCTTGAGCTCTAACCTCAGCCATAGTTTCTTCTAATTCTTCTAATTGAGAAGAATATTCTTGAGTTAAACGTTTAGATTCACGAGAAGCTTCAGCTTCACTTAAATATACTCCATGAGTTCCATCCATAGGAATATCATCAAATACATTAGTTCTTCTTACAGTACTTTCTGGAGATGATGATTGAGGGAGGGTTACTACGAAGAAATCTTTAACTTGATTAACTCCTGGGAATTTAGGGGATTCATCTGGAGATGAAATTAATTCTGGAGAGTGAGCAGTAAGGTTTTCGATGATAATTTTTTTGAGTTGGTGAAGTTTCATAATCCTATTTTTTTTAAGTCTTTAATGGTTTGACCTGTTGATCTAAACAAAATTCCAATCCCACTATGGGAGTTCCATTCTGAAATAGTATCAGGGCGATCGTCTATAAGTATTGAATTTTTTGTTGAATAATCTTGTTTATTGTGTCTAGCTGCAAGAATTAATTCTGTTTTTGTTGAAGCAGGAGGTAAATATTTGTTAATGTGGGTTTCTACCCAAAGACGTTTTCCTAAACGAGATTCATTGTTTTCTGAGGGGGAGGAAAGAAGAATAGGGTTATATTTTTTAATATAATCCCAAAGAAGTTCTCCCTCTGGCATCCATGGCATGTTAGACCAAAATGATACTCCTATTTGATTATCAATCAAATTCCAGAATTTTTTAGTTCCAAATCTATTTTCATATTCTTTAGGAGAAGATCCTGTAAAGTAATCGAATCTAGAGTTAAAATCACATATTACCCCATCCATATCACAGTAAATTGTGTAATTAGGGGAAAGAATATTTTCTTGGTAGATTTGTGTTAGGTTAATCATTTTTTATTTAATCCGTTTTCCCAACTTCTAAACACCATGTTTCCTTCTTCATATGCTTCTCTTTCAATTTCTTTTAAATAACCATCCTCATTTACATTCTGCCCAGAGATATTAGTTAATCTATTTTCTAAATTTTGCTTATGATGAATCATTTCATGAGCATATGAACGTAATATGTCCTTTGGATGTCTATTTAATGTAAATAAAGTAACCGATTTATCATTTGGATTATAATATGCTGTTGTTCCTAAAATATTTTGGGCATTTTCTATATCATTATTAATAAATTTTACTTTAGGAAGAGGTGAGATATTATATCCGTTATCGATCATATAATTAGTTAAAGAAGCCAAATGATCTTTAAATTCTTTTAAAGAAGATTTATCCTCAGAATCTAATACTAAAATATTCATTAACGGTTTAGCTTTACTTGTTTTAATATTATTAGCTTCTTCTACAGAAGCATAACCAGAACCATAAGGTGCTGCTTTACCTGATTGTGGGTCTGGGGTTTCTTTTAGTTTATTTAAGCGTTCTGTTTTCTTTTTAGAAGCTTCTTTACGTTTAGTAATATAATCTAAGGCACGTTTTAATCTTGATTTTACTTCAGGGTCTTTAGCATTTTGATATGCGGCTCTAACTCTTTGATGAATTAAATTAATAATTTGAGATTGGCGAGCGTGAGATTTAGATTTAAAAGATGATTTACTTAAAGTTGCAACTATATCTTCTTTAGTTTTAAATTTAATAGAAACTGTATCTTTAGGGTTTTCATCTGTATAAAGGCGACGTCCTGATTTTTTTGGTTTTTTTCCGGTACCTGTTTTAGGGTCAGATTCTTCTAAGCCTTTAGCTAATTCTCTAGCATAAGCATTTAACCCAAATGTATCTTTTTCATTTTCAGTAAAAGTAAGTCGAACATTTGGAGTATGAAAATTAGATTTTTTATGTACTGTTTTGGCACCTATAGATTTAATTCTATTTGCCATACGATCTTTAACACTTAAAGTTGTGTCTTCAAAAGGAATACTAATATTTGTTTTTTTATCTGTTGCTACAACATCATTGTCTCCTTTTTCTTTTGCTTTGGTAAAGAAATATTTTAAACTATCTTTTTTTAATCCTAATCTAGCAAAGAAATCTTTTAATTCATCTTTAGTTATACCTCTTTCAACAGCTCTATCTAAAAAATGTCCATTTGACTTAGGGTCAAGATTAACATCTATTGGATTTAAAGCATTATCTGCATATTTGTCTATATCTATAAGATCTTCATATGTAAACGGTTCTGGGAATTCGGTTGTAGAAGACATTTTTTCAAATAAAGAGTTATATCCTTTCAAATAAGCCCACCATTCACCATTAATAAATTTGATATCTTTATCAGATAGTCCTGCTTGTTTTTTAATAACTAATTTATAAAGTTTATCACGTTGAGTATCTCCAATTTTCTTTTGTCCTCTTTTTGCTACAGATGACCAAGAAATAATTTCTATTTCGGGATGTTGACTTATATAGTTTTTAGCAACTGCTATAATAGTAGACATTACTTTATATAATTCACCGACATTTGTTTCAGGATAATCTACATCACCTGTTTCATCGGCTATGCCAAAGTCTATAGAAATTCTGTTTTCACTAGCAACATCTATATAAACAACATATTGATTTCCACTGTCAGATTCAAACATGTATATTCCATCTCCTGATTCATTAAATGGGTAAGCATCTACAGGTTTATCAAAAATTTCTTTAATAGATAATACTTTATCCATTACTTCAATCTTGTAATTAAGAAGTTTCTCAATATAACCTGTATTACGTAAATTTTTAAAGGCTAAATTTTCAATTGAATATTCACCACCTGTTTCTAATCCAATTTGTCTGAATTTTTTAAGTTTATTCTGGAGTCCTTTTATAGAGTCAGTTAAAAAATCATAATTGTTAGATGTAGGTTTGGTTCTTAAAATTTTATCAATTTTAGATTTAAATGGTTTAGCTTTATTTTCTATTTCATTATCCGGAATTTGAATTTTTCCATATTGAGGTTTTTGTAACCATTCATCATTTAGTAGAGAATATACTCCTACACTGGCATTAGGTTCTTTAGAATTTTGAACATATACCTCTATATCATTGTTTTTAATTTTTAGATCATGGGCATCATTAAATCTTGATTTAGCTAAATCAAAGAATTTTTTAGCTATTTTAGGATCTTCAAACTCATCAAAATCTACTAGAATATGTAAATCTATATCAGAATATGGAGTCCAATTATAATTAGCAGAACTACCTAAAAGTAAAATATCTTCATAATCAACATCTAATTCTAATGAATTCCAAAATTCGTTAGCAATTTTTATAAGTATATCTTTTACCTTAGGTTTAATTTCTAATCCATTAAACACTACAGGATTTAATGCAGATTGATTGGTATATTCATTTAAATTTTCATGTAATAAAACTCCAAGAGTTTCAAGATATCTAATTGGAGAAACATCTTTAGGAATATAAGGAGTTATATCTCCTTGAGAATTTAAAGCTGATCTTAGGTTGGTAGCACTTATACCCTCAATATTCCCGGCATCATATGTTTTAACTTTATCTGAGTTTAGTTTACTATAACGGCCTGCGTCTTCTTTTCCATATGCTGCTATAAAATTTGTGTCTAGGTTATCTGTTATGATATCATAAACATCTTTTACAGGTGTGATTTGGGATATAGTAAATTTAACTTTACCAGGATTGTTTATTAAGGGTAAGTACAATTTTTCCCATATGTTTAGACTTTGTTCAGCTGTAATACCTTCATGGGGTTTAGGTGAAATTAAGACTATTACTTTTTCTACATTAGGGAGAGAAGCAAGTTGATTAACTACATCTAAATGTCCTTTATGTGGTGGTTTAAATTTACCAGGATACAGAGCTATAATAGGAGAGGTAGCGTCTTCAGTTATGTATGAAGCAACTAATTGTTCTAGAATTGAATCTACTTTCTGTAATGCTAATTCCTTATTATCTCCTTTAGGTGTTCCTTTTTCACCTGCTCCTATTACTAACATGGATTTGAATAATCCTTTAATTCTGTTTCTAGAACGAGGATTATTTATAGAATTTTTTACTTGTTTTAATAACTCATCAAATGGTAAATTTAAATTATAATTGGTAAATAGTTTACTTATGTCATTCCAATCATATGAACTCCAAATATCATTACGTCCAATTTCCTTAAAGTTATCTAACGTTACTAAACGTAAAGTTAAACCTTTTGATGATAAGTTAAATTCAAATTCTTGATTATCTTCAAGAGGTGGAAGATTTTTTATACCTAAACTTTTAATTACAGTTTCAGGGTCTTCTTCTATTAATATAGCTTTTGCTAATCCAATTAATAAAGCTTGTTTTTCACCAGGTATATCTAAAAAGTTTTTTCTATAATCACTTTCTTGTTCAGAAGTAACAATCATGTTATCTACTTGAACCGTTAGATCAGGGTAACCTTCTATTGGAATTTGAGTAATAACTATATCACCAGTACCTGCTGTTTTTTTACCTTGATGACGTCCTGCTTTAAAGGGAACAATCACATCATCAGGTAATGAATTTAAATATTCAGCAAATTTTTTCTTAAGAGTTTTTTTATCATCCTCACCTGCATCAACGTGAATCACTAAATCTAAATCACCATGATCTGATTTTACAGTAGTATTATATGATCCAGATATTTTAGCACTTTTGAAGGGAGGATATTTCTTTAAAATATTTTCAATATACTTTTTAACTGTTGGGTCAACAGCTTTTCTAGGAATTCTATTAGCTCCGATTGAACCTGACATTATACTTTTTTATATTGGGTTAATTTTGAGTCATCTGGTAGGAATTTTCCTTTAAGGTCTAGTCGGTCTTGGTTTTTAATCCAATATTGTTGTAGGTCATATGGAATATCAGCTCTAGTAGAATCAAGGATTTTTAGGTAAATATCTAATATTTGATTAAATTTATCTTTAGGAATATTTTTCTTAATATATCCCATTAATTCAAAATAATCATTTACCACATCAGAAGTTAATTCTATTCCATATCCATCGTTAAGAGCTTGAATAGCTTCTCCAGGATTAGTAGCTATGGTTTCACCGGTTTCTTTTGATTTAACTCCAGTAGCATGAGTAAATGATAATCCTAATGCTTGAAACATAGATAACATTAATTGGGTTCTATGTAATCCTTTTACATTATCCTTATAAGTATTAGAATAATAACTAAATTTAAGCCAATCTAAATTACCTACGTTAATGTCAATTTGTACACTTTTATCACCAATTGTGTTTCCTGATTCATCATGTTGGGGAAAAGCACAATATATTGATCCTGATCCTGATGCTTTAGTATCTGTGCCTATGGTTTCAGATTCATTTTCTATCTTAGTTGCTATGAGTTGAAGCATAGCTCTAAGTTTACTTTGAGCTTCAGTAGCGGTTTTAGATCGTTTACGGATTTGATCATAAGTAGCTTGAAATTCTTGAGGACTAATTCCCCATTTATCAAACAATGGGGTACCATCATTTGAAATAATGTTATTAGCACTAAATCCTAAATCTATGTCTCCAGATTCAGCTTTTTTTCCAACTGATCCTAAAGATTCAAAGCTAAAAGTAACTTTGGGAAAAATTCGTTTTAATTCTTTAGTAAATTTATCTAAAGTAGGTTGAATATACTCCCGTTTGATAGGGGCGGTAGTGCCAAATACGTTTCCTCCTTCAAGGATTAAGTCCTTAAAGATACTAACTAGTGATATCATTCTTTATTTTTGTCATAAATATCAGAGGATATCTGAATTTCCATAGGGAATTGTTCTGATGATGGTCTTGGATTGGGGTTTTCTAATTTAAATAATTCATGTACGTGTTCAAATAATTTGAAATTATCTTCAATAGTACGAGTTGGTTCATAAATTTCCCATCCTTTACCTTGTATTTTTTTACCGCTTTTATCTTCTCCGCGTTTAGATGATTTTAACCAAATAATACCATTCTTTTCTACTTTTTCTTCAAATGTTTCATTCCACGCTTGAGTATAAGCAGCTAATTGTAAATCCATAGCTGTGTGGATTGAATTTGAGGTTTTAATATCTAATAACCATTTTTCACCATTAATTTCAACAACTAAATCACAAGTTCCTGCGAATTTATACTTATCTGAGAATAGATGGATTTCACTTTCAATTAGAGTTGGTTTAATGGTAGCCCAAAAATCATGAAATTTTAAAATTAATTTCCAAACGTCTAATGAGTAATTTGAATATCCGTTTTCATTTAACCATTCTATTTTTTCACCTAACAAATAACGCTCAATAGCATCATGGACTTGTGTTCCTTCGTCTGCTGCTTTTCTAGAAATAACATCAGCATTATGTCCTACATCTTTAAGCCATGTTTCAAAAAATTTACCTTTAGGTAAAAATTGTAAAATACTTGTTACTGATGGGTAATAATTTTCATTTCTGCTGTAAAATCTATTATCAGCTATATTAACTCTTTTAGATGTAGGGTCAATTTGGAGAATACGAGTAACAGATTTTTTATTTACGTTTACATTTTTTTCAATCATATTAATTGTAATTTTTTCTCAAATAATTTTGAGAATGTTAGTTTGGGGGTTTGATGAATTAAATTAGTAAAATTAACAAAACCCATTTCTCCAGGGTCTTTATCTTGCAATTCAACTAAATAAACTTTTTTACCTTGATTCAGTAAATTCTCACAAAAATCTAAGGCTTCTTTTATAGCATCTTTATCTAAGGCTATGTATATTTTTTGTATTGATGATGTTACAATTTTTTTCATTAACTCTTTAGAAATATTTTTACCCAATAACGGAATAGCGTTTCTTTTAATTGCTAACATATCAAATACTCCTTCACATAGTATTAAAGGAGAATTCCAATTTATATAAAAACCAAAAGGTATAATATTTCTTGATACTTGAGGATTTTTATATTTGCGAGAAGAATTTTTATCAAAACTACGGGCTGAGAAGTAATTTAATGTTCTGTTTTCATCATATGATGGGATAATAACCATATTGGAATATTCTCCATATTCGCAATAACCTATATTATATTTTATAATATCCTCTTCAGTAATGTTTCGAGTTTTTAAGTAATTTAAAGCATGTTTAGCTATAATTCCTTCTGG
>Ga0181356_1001432_pt1 | contig 10405 bp, 14 predicted proteins | sample Fa13VDMM110SN_FD_130104 | JGI IMG/M metagenome (GOLD analysis project Ga0181356, IMG submission 130104) | Freshwater viral communities from Lake Michigan, USA - Fa13.VD.MM110.S.N | ecosystem: Environmental > Aquatic > Freshwater > Lake | place: USA: Michigan | collected 2013-09-24 | reverse complement strand
TTAAAAGCAGCGAAGAAAATATAATTGAGATATATCCATTAAATTTTTTACCTTTTTGGCCAAAATGATTTACCAATACGGCTTTAGTTATTCTACCACCATCTAGGGGATAGATAGGTAACATATTAAAAAGTGATAGAAACAAATTGATTATTACGAAGAGTGTTATAAAACCAGTTAATGGTTCAGTAAGAAGTCCAGAAAAAAGTAAAGATGAGCCTAAAAGTACCAACACTGCATTTGATAATGGTCCAGCAGATACAATCCTGAGAGTGTCTTTGTAGTTTTTCTCATAACCTAAATCTATCTCTGCCGCGCCGTGAAAGATATCAATATAAACTTTTTCAACTCTATAACCAAGTTTTTTTGCCGTCCAGGCATGTGCCAATTCATGAATTAATATTGAAATAAAAGCAATAACAATTGTTTTAAAAGAAATCAATAAAAATAGTATGAAGAACCAATATTTAAGATATACTGGTATTCCTGAAAATTCGAATAATTTTATGCTATTTTTCATTTTAATATTTTATCTAGTCTACTTTCTCTGAATTCTGATATACTAATTCCCTTAGCGATATCAATCAATGTATTTTCAATATCTTCTATAGACGGACTCATATCTTTACAAAAATTATTTAAAATTGAATCTCTAAGATGTGAAGTCTCACCGTCCGATTTAAAACTTGTTATATAAAATATACCATCTGGTAGTAATTTATTTCTCAACCAAAGGCTTGCATCCTCTTCAATTTGCCAATTATCATTTTTAAGTATGAATTTTATCTCCATTTCATATATAGTTCCATCCTCTCCATTGGAAATCATTTTTCTTCTATAATTTCTTGACACTGACTTAGGATCATCTTCGTTCCACTTCAAAATATTTGAATTAGTCACTTCTGTTAGTGTCTTTACTATTTCTATAATTCTATCTTTCAACATTTTGATTTAAATTTTTTACTAACCCAGTCTAATGGATATTCCATATATTCGTTTGCATAAAGTTTATGGTTAAGTACAACCATAATCTCTGCTTGTTCATTGTCAACATAAAGAACTTCATATTCTTTACCTTTTTCAAAAAGAGGCATACCTAAAACGTTGTTGACGGTTTCTTTACAAATAAGTATTTCTCCCTTTCTCATGATTACTTTGTTCTATCAATTACAACATAAATTGTATCAATAACCTTTCCACTGGTTTTACAATCACAGTTTGATTTTGTTGAACTGGATTTTGAAGAATCTCCAAAAAGATTACCAATTGGATCTCTATCCAAGACTTGAACCTCTTTAACAAAGTAGTTAGTCTCACCTCTATTAGAAAACCAATTCTTTCCAAATGTTTCGTGATATTTGATTTTGACTTTCCAACCATTTGTAGCAGCTGAATCTAAAGTAGCAATTACTTTAGGATCATTTACATCATTGTCAACAGAGAACTCAAAAGGAGTAGCACTATTCATACCGGTTTGTGTGGTGTTAAGTGTTCCTTCCCAAGAATTCCAAATTAGTCCTTTCTGAGAGAATTTGGTAATCATACCAATACGTTCACCATTAGAATAGTTCTCGGTGCAAGATGTCATTGTAATTGCGGCTAGTAAAGCCAAAATTGTAAATTTAATTTTCTTCATAATTTATTTTGTTTTGTTTTTGTTTATATTCCTAAAACTTTGAGTTTATCCTCTCTTAATGATATTCTATTTGGTTTAAAAGTTGTTTTGACATACTCAAACCATTCAGACCATGTATCAAATACTGGTTCAGAATACCATCTATCTAAATCTTTAGTTGAAATAGCATCTTCTTGTATATGATGTAAAGATATAATTTTTTCTTTATCACTATCTCTTAGGTTCTTCCACCAATACTTATCAATCTTACTTATTAAAAACTTTTGATAGAATGTAGAAAATCGATGTTCTCTTTCTCTACGTATTTGTCTATCAGACTTTTGAGACCAATATCCAACCTCACCGTCTCGTTGTTTTTCTTGATACTTTAAAAATCCTTTGTCTTTATATTTCATGTAATAATGCTTTTAACTTCATATCTCTTAAAACAACTTTTACATTGTTTGCATTCTTTTCTAATAATTGATGAACAAATTTTTCTGTTAGATGATGTAGTCCTTTTTTATCTTGCATATCTGATATCATATGTAGTGGTCCAATATATTCTTCAAACTTTTCAACCATTGTTAATAAACTCAAATTTTGAGTTGAGTAAAGATACATCAAAATATTTTTTAATTCATATTCTTCAAATATGCCCCATCTTTTCCAATATTTATTGAAAAAATCAGTCATATAATCTGGTGTGTACATTTTATGTTCAACCGTTAGTTCAAAAACAATACAGTGATTATATTTCTCAATAATATAGTCAGGACTTTGTTTCAGTAGATCACAATGATCTACAAACTTACTAAAATGCACATTAAACTTAGTAAAATTCACAATTTGATTATATTCTTTATTGAGTGATACCATTTTACAAATATATGGAAAATATTGGTTTTTTATATATAACTTAAAATATATTTTTTGAAATGAAAATCAAACATAAACTTCTTTCAGACTATCAATTTCTATCAAGTGAAAAAAAGATATTTCTAATTAAATCAGGTACCATAATTGAAGAATATCTTTATAAAATTAAAAATGAAAGTATCTCTATTGATAAGCAAATAGTAGATGCTAATCCGGAAATATTTCAAATAATAGATTGGAAGGCTGAAATGCTCTCTTATATGAAATCTCAAAAATTCCCAACACCCTCACAATTTCATAAAAAACTAATTCCTTTTATTGAAGAAATGGTTCTTTCTTCTATTCAACAGAATTCCGGACCAGTTTCTAATATCGATGAATCTAAGGTAAAAGAATTAGAATGGAAGGAAATTGACCTAAATAATAGAGAAAAGAGAATTAAAGACAAAGAGGAAGAGATGGAAATTCGTCTTAAAAGAGTTGAGAAAAGAGAACAAGATCATAAAGAAGAGTTAAAATCTTTAGATAAAAAAGAAGATGAACTCAGAGAAAAATCCAGAGAAGTTACTGAAAAAAAATTAGACTTAGAAGATAAAATTCAAGACTTAAATGAAAAAGAAAGGAATTTTGATAGAAGCGTTTTAGAATCTGCTGGACAGATTGATGAAAAGTATAAAGAACTTCAAAACAAAATTGATATCGATCTTCAAATAGTATCAGATAAAGAAAAAGATTTAGAAAAACTATCCAAAGAATTAAAAAGAAAAGAAGATGATTTAATAACGAGAGAATCTGAATTAGAGGATAGAGTAAGAGACTTTGAATTAAGTAAAGAAGATTGGAATCTATATACTGAAGAAGTTGAGAAGTTAGATAAAGAAATTAAAGATTGGGAGAAATTACATTTTAAGTTTAAAAGAACTAAAAAACCACCTTCAGCGGAATAAAAAAAAGAGAGTCAAACGACTCTCTTTTTTTATGATTTCTTTTTATAAGAAATATCAATTAATATAAGTTTGTCTTTGTAAGAAGTCAAATTATTCATAAGTTCATCAAAAGACTTAATCTCTTTACTGAAGCTACTTTCATCCATATCATGTAAAATAAAGGCAATATCGAAATAAAAAGATTCTGATTCTAAATAGTTATTAAGATTCTCAAAATCGGATAAATATTTTTCAAAATTATTTGTTTTAATATCAATGGGAATCAAATCTTCTAATCCCTCATCATCACCTATAAGCATAGTAATAATTTCATCATCAGTCTTCCAGTAAGCAGTTGACACTTCTACTGGTATATCATCATCTGTTATACTCAAAAGTAGATTTTTACAATTATCGATTACAACATCTATGGATTCGAATAATTTACTATATGTTTTTAAATATCTCATATTCTATATATATATATTTTTATATATAGAAATATGGATAAACTAAAGCGTCTTTATAATTATTTGAAAAAAAATAATAAAAAGAAAATTCTTTTCTTAACAACTTCTAATAGATGGGGTGGTGATAAAGAACTTCCTAAATCATCTATCATAGCTGAAGAGTTAATGAAAAAGTTAGGTGGTGATAGATGTCAAATTATAAATGTTGCTAAACTTAAAATATTTCCTTGTGAAGGAAACGTTTCAACTAAAAGAGGAAACACTTGTGGTCTTAAAGATGCTAAATTAAATGATAAAGAAAAAAACCCAACAGGTCAAATCAGATGTTGGGCATCTCTAAATAATAAGTCAGATGAAATGTATAAAGTAGCAAATGCTATTTTTGATGCCGACATTGTTATTTTCTTTGGTTCAATTAGATGGGGTAAAATGAATGCTATTTATACTTCACTAATTGAAAGACTTACTTGGTTAGAAAATAGACACACAACTCTTGGTGAAACTAATTTATTAAAAGATAAAGAAGTTGGTATTATTGCAGTTGGTCATAACTGGAACGGAGAAGAATCTGTAAAATTAGAAAAACAAGTTCTTAGTTTTTTTGGATTCAAAACACCAACACAACTATCATTTAATTGGCAATATCTCAAAAATGCAAATGATGAAACTAAAGATGGTTATGTAGCCGAATTTGGTGAATTCCTTAAAGATTTCAGTTTCGTAGAAACACTTCAAGAATCAGTTATAAGATTTACTGATTGGATGAGATTAAGGTAAAAATTATTCAACTGAAAAAATAAAACTATAAGACAAATCTTGATTTTGTTTCATTAAAGTTTTGTAGTATTTCACCAGATGTTAGGATCTTGTTATATAGATCATATTATATACTTCTTATTATTGTTTTAACAGTCCAACCAGTTGTTGAAGCTTGACCTCTTAATACACCATAAGTTCCAGAAATAGCAAACGAGAATGTGAATCCAGATGTTGTTCCTACATCTAAAGTCGAACTTTCAGTATATTGAATAGAAGATCCATTCCAAGTTGCAATTAAATTTCCGCTTCTCGAATTTGGACCATTTACAATAGTATAATCCACAAATGCTCCATCATAAGATGCAGTTGCAAATGAATAAATGTTTGTTGAAGAAGTTCCTACAGTTGTCTTTTTTGTTGTATAAAGTGAAGGAGCCATATAATCACCTATCAATGTTGTGTTATCAGAAAATACTTCTAAAATTGGAAGACCTGATATATCATTTACTGAGAAAATTGAACCAGTTAAACCTGTCAGATTGAAAGAATTTAAATTAGTAATTGTCAAATCATAAGATTGACCATATATTATAGTATTTTGAGAAAGTGTTCCACCCAATCCAATACTTGGAGTACCACTTAAATTTAAAGAAAGACCATTTGTTGCATCTAATGATGATGTAGCAACAATTTGACCGTTTACATCAGTCGCTAAAAGACCGGTTGTGAATTGTGGTAATCTGATACCATTTGAATTCAATATAGATGTTGTTGCTCCATTTGAACTGAAACCCCATTGACCATTTCCAGCAAAAAACCAACCTGTATCTAAATCTGCATTGAAATTTAAAGCAGGAGAAGAAAAAGGAGCATCATGGTTAAATATTGATTTTCTATTAGAAAGCCATAAAGACCTGATACCATTTGATTTTATTTCAATTTCACCACCAAAACCATTGTAGAAGCCGGTATTAGTTCTATTAAATCTAATATGATTTACACCAGTAGAAGCAGTTGGTCCAAGTGTAATTCCCCATTCATCAAATATTACAGCAGTTGCACCGCCTGTAACTATAGAAAGCTCATTTTGTTTGTTATTATAAAGACCGGTATTACTATCTCCGTCAAAACTATAAGACGGTTGTGTATGTGTTCCTTGTGATAATAAAATTTGAGAAGAAGCTGTATTACCTAATATTAAGGTTTCATTAAGATTTTGATTAGGACTTATTCCTGGTGTTCCATCAACTCCAGATGTACCATTTGTTCCAGAAACACCAGAAGTTCCATTGATACCGGATGTTCCATCTATTCCTGATGTACCGGAAGTACCATTTGTTCCAGAAACACCAGAAGTTCCATTGATACCGGATGTACCATTGGAACCTGATGCACCAACCACTCCTGCAAGTTCAATTGCGCTTGCATTCATATATTCATAAAAAACATTAATTGTTAGTAAACTATTGACCGGTTTTACATAAACAGCAAACCAATATTGAGTAAATGGTGTAAGTCCTGAAATGATATAACTCAAATCTTGGAACATATAACCAGTTGAATTAACTAATTTTTCAGAAACAGCAGTTCCTACTGGTCCACTCCCATCAACTGGTGCACTACCCGTTCCGTATCTTAGTTCATATATGGCATCATTTGTTGGTTGTGTTGTCATTTGATATGATAACCAAACATCACCTGTTGACTGAGGCGTAAAATAGAAACCACCCGTAGCACCTATCATAGCACCGATACCAGTTACTCCTGTAATCTGTAAACTCTCAAATGAATTTGCTGAGTTTGACCAATTCATTTGTGAATTAAGTACAGGTGATGTTCCTGAAGTTCCGTTAACACCTGACGTTCCATTTAATCCGGAAGTGCCAGATCCACCAATACCGGAGAATGTTACTATACCATTAGAGTCTAGTTGACTAAATGTATTACCGTAGTAACCTAAAAAGTTATATCCTACAGGAGGATTACTTGCAGTTCCATAAATTAAACTGTCTTCTTTTAAAATTATTCTTCTTGCCATACTTTATATATTAAGTACGGTAAATAATTTTTATCAATTTATCAATCTATATACAAAAAAGAATTGTTGTAATATCATTTCCTATTTCTTTCTCAAGAATATCTCTGTCTTCTTTTTGTATTTTTTCCATAAAAGTAAAAATATCAAGTAAATCACCAGATGTTGAATTTCCTTGAATTATACGAGAAAGTCCGTTACAAAGAGGATCGAAATCTTTGCTATCATATTTTTCTAAAACTGTCCAGAGGTTACCTTTGTTGATTTTCATATAACAAAGATAAGAAAATTACTTTAATTGGCAAAGTAATTCATAGTCTTTATCTCGACTTTTTTCATCATTGTAATAAGTAAAAGATGAATGAGATTCAGTTTCTGTCTCATAAATCTCTATTGAGAATCCACTGATATTACCCTTACGAAATGACCAATTGTTATCAATTATTTTTTTATGATCTATTTTAAGTATTTTATTTTCGAAGTCCATAATTAAAGAGTGAGTGAATTTTTGGTTAATTTTTCTTTAAATTGAATAAGTTTAAAAATCTTAGAATTCTCAAAATTAAATTTAGATTTATTATCTAAAATCCAATCTAAGTCCTTTAATCTTTTTTCACATTGTTTTATATAGGTAATACCATACCTAAGTCGAATATTTGATATTTTATCAAATTCTGAATTATATAAATCCTGATAAACCATACTACCATCTTTTTCAATAGTTTTAGTAAAGTTTTTCATTCTAACCATTAAATCAGACTGAATAGCACCGATAGAAAATCCCTCTTGAAAGGATTGTACTACTTTTCTATCAACCATATCATTAATTCTATTTATATCCATATTGCAAATATAAGAATAAAAACAAAAAAATCCATCATTTCTGATGGATTTTTTTGTTATTTTATCAAAAAAACATGTCCTACTATAACTTCTCTATCATCTATACCCGGTCTACTAAATTCAATTTTCCAAGTATATACTCCATCTTGACACTTTTTTTCGCCATAATATCCATTCCAACCCTTTGAAGCGTCATATGACTCAAATATAGTCTCACCCCATCTATTAAATATAGTTAAATGAAAATCAAATTGGTCAAATCCCTCTGTGAATATAGGTTGAAATATGTTGTTAAAACTATCATCATCTGGAGTAAATGAATTAGGAACATAGTAAATCAAATCATCACAAGAATTTATAAGAACCGTAAAGTATTTAATATCTTCACAAATTACATTTGTCTGTGTAACTGATATATTATAAGTCCCTGGTTGTGTCCAATTCATGACTAGTTGATCGGTATAATAGTTTGTCCCATTTACAGACCACACAATATCTCCCGGTGTTGTGGTTTCAGTCCAATAAGTAACTGTCTCACTCTCACCAGGGCAAATTTTCAGAGTTTGTTGTGAAAACAAACTAAAACACGTCATTATGAATATGAAATTTAATAATTTCAACATTTTACTTTATATTTTTTTAATCGTGTTGAATTGGTGATAAAACTGGTGTTCCAAATACAGGCACAACTACTGATGTTGTAAATGTACATCCTCCGTTTGTAATTGTATATGTAACAGTTGACACAGCGTTCGATCCATTCGTAACGTTATCTGGACAAAATTGGTTACCAACAACACCAGTTCCAGACCAAACACCACCAGCAGGTGATCCAACTAAATTGACACAAGGATCAGACTCACAAAATGGCCCTAAAGCGACAATTGTAGGAACTACTTGATATATCAAAACGTTCATTGTTACAGGCAGAGATGGACAACCAGCCGCTGAGGCATATGTGACCGAAATAGCATTTGTAATTAATCCAGCTGGACAAGCCGACCAGTTTACTTGGATTTGGTTAGTTCCCTGACCAGAAATTAATGTTGCACAAGTAGGAACGGTCCAAGTATAAGTTCCTGAACCAATGTTAGCAACTTGATAAGTTGAAGGAGTTGTCGAACCAAAACACACCGTGTCTGGTTGAGTTGTTGTAAAAGTTTGAGAGTAAGAAACAATACTCACAAACAAAACAACTAAAGAAGTTAATAATTTTTTCATTTTTTTTATTTTTATTTTTAGTCATGACTAATTGGACCCAACACTGGTGCAACCGGGTCTGTTAAGGTTACACTTCCTGTTGTTTGACATCCAAAAGAGTCAGTGATAGTTACATTATAAGTTCCTTCACATAAATTTGTGATGGTTTGTGTACCACCAGAAGGAGTCCATACATAAGTATAAGGAGGAGTTCCGGTAAGTGTGGTAGCAGTTGCTGTTCCATCACAGGCGTTGTCGCAAGTTGGATTTGTTCCAGTGACAGTAGTAGTAACTTGAGGATTTATTGTTATTGTTATTGTAGTTGATTGTGCACATTGACCAACAGTTGGTGTAAATGTGTATGTAGTTGTAGTCGTATTATTTATAGTAGATGGATTCCAAGTTCCTGATATTCCATTATTAGATGTAGTTGGTAAAGTAAATGAAGTTCCAGAACAAAATGGTCCTAATTGAGTAAATGTTGGAGTAGTTTGTGAATTAACAGTCACAGTTGCAGTCGATGAAGAAAAACAGGAACCAGTTGCATAAGTTACTGTATAAGATGTAGTAGTTGAAGGAGAAACCGTAATAGAAGAACTGACTTGTCCAGAAGACCAAGAATAAATTCCACCTGTTGGATTTACTGTAGGAGTTAGTGTAACACTTTGTCCCTGACATATAGTTTGGTTTGATAGAGTTACTGTCGGATTAGTACAACAAATTAGTGTTGAAGAAAATTGATATAATGGGTCGTCAGTACATGCTACTGAAGTCCAGTTACCTGTCTCTCCATCAGATGTTGTATTAACATCTACCGAAAGGTCAGTTCCACCAGAACAGTTTGGATCAGTTGTAACTCTCCAACAAAAAGTCCAGGTTCCAGTTCCATTTATGTTAAAAACTCCAAAGTTATTAGTTACATTACCATCTGGACCAGTTGGACCAACTGGGTCAGAATCTACATACCACCCTAAACCTTGTGGTCCATTAGTCCATATCCAAAGATATCCCGATGGTGCATTTGGAGCACTAACTGATTGTAAAGTTGATGGATTCCAACCAGCACCAAAAGTAGGAATAACACCATGTAACCAGTTTGCACTGACTTGATTAAAAGAAGTTATTGTGTAACAAAAAGTTACTTGTGTGTTTGGTGGATATGTTCCGTTAGTAGGAGCAGGATTAGCTGTTAAATATGAACCCTGAAGACAATCTGAGCAGTCGTTTCGAGCATTTACTGATAAATTAAAATTACCAGTAGCAGTTGAATTAGAACCCGATATCTGAATATAATATGTTTGACCAGGTGTAAGAGGCTCAAAAACAGCGTTATTAGACCCTGATACTGTTCCATTATTATCACAACCAACACCTGATAAATTACCACAACTTCCTGTCCAAAGTGTTATTGCTGGATTTGTTAATACTGGAGATCCTGCAGTTATATTTATATTTACTTGATTTCCGGTTGCAACAAATCTATACCAAACATCATTTGCAGGGGCTGGTTGGTTTCCACCAGTTTGACAACCTAAAAGATAATTATATGGATTTGTTGGTGTTGATCCAATTGTGGTACCTGTGACATTTACTGATGTTCCGATACCACTTGGACAAGCCGCGGGTGTTGGTAAATTTCCTAAGTTTTGAGCACCAGAGCAATTATCATTTGCTGGTT
>Ga0181356_1001431_pt1 | contig 10411 bp, 6 predicted proteins | sample Fa13VDMM110SN_FD_130104 | JGI IMG/M metagenome (GOLD analysis project Ga0181356, IMG submission 130104) | Freshwater viral communities from Lake Michigan, USA - Fa13.VD.MM110.S.N | ecosystem: Environmental > Aquatic > Freshwater > Lake | place: USA: Michigan | collected 2013-09-24 | reverse complement strand
GTTCTTGCTTCGGAATGAGCTAATTCAAGATCATTTCCAGCTAAATCAAACGTTGCTGTCGAACCGTCTTCGCTTAAGAAATTGGCTTGTTGACTGTCCAGAAATAGGTTCACTGGAGAGAGTTGACTGTTCACAAATTGGCTCATTTCGAAACCAAGCACCTAATAATTCTTGTACTTCTTCTTTGGTCGTAGGCGGTAATAAGTGACGTTCGTAATCGTATAAGAGATTTAATATAGTCTCAGGTAATCGTTGAAGACTTTCTTGTGAACATAAAACTGTTTCACCATAAATAGGGTCTTGTCGAATATTATCGATATTATCATTATTTATCGAATTCGATAAAGGTTCGGAAACATCGTTAATCTCCTCCATATTTTCCATATCTGATTTTGATTCTTCCATTTAATTAAATTAATTAAATCACTCAACTGATTACAAATTTGAATTTATTATGAGTTCTAAAACAGTTTCACCTGGAACTGCATCCGAATCTTCTACTCCTACTACTCCGGCTGCTTCGGTTCCAGCTGTAGCTACTGAAAAGAAGAAACGTAAATTTAGTTGGACTCCAAAACGAAAAGAAGCATTTCAAAAATGTGTTCTTGCCAATCAGAAACGTAGACAAGAGAAAGACAAACCCAAAGAAGTTGTCGACGACAAACCTATCAAACCAGAATTACCACCAACCGAGTCTTTGTCAGAATCAGAATCAGAATCACAATCAGTCTCAGAGTCGGAATCAGACTCAGAATCAGAATCAGAATCAGAATCAGAGTCAGAATTAGAGCAGGAAAGAAAAAAACAAAAACAACGAAACAGTTCTACGAAAACGAAAAAACAGTTTGTCAAAGATACAGTTAAAAAGTATTTACAAAAGCAATTATCCAAAAGGAAAAAGAAGAAGAAGACCAAAAAACCAGTTGTAACCAAAACTACGAAACCAAAACGAAAACGTATTGAGCTTGAACAAGACAGCGACGACGACGATAGCCAAGACGACGACAACGATAGTGCTTTGTTACGGTATCCTACTGCCTATCGTAGTATTCCCTCTTATCGTTTTATATAAGTATACATACAAGTATGGCTATCAATATGCGTGGATTTCAAAAATTAGCCGCAAGGCATTTGAATACATTAGGCAAAAAATTAAGTTCTGATCAGATGAAAACATTAGGTAGAAAAGTCAAGAATACTGTTCGTGATATTGCCGGACATGTTGCTCCGATAGCAGAAGGAGTAAGTACCGTAGCAGCCATGGCTGGAAGACCTGAAATTGCCGGAACCGCTGCGATGGTTGGAGCCGCAGCGAATCGTCTAAAATAAAGAAGTCAGACAAACCGTTTCATTCACCTAATTGTTGTAACTAATTAAAAATTCAATTTCATTCCATTTATATTTATTATCTATCTTACAAAAAAATGACTACTGCCGTACCAAAAACACTCAATCTAGGGTCAATTAAACCTACGACTATTCCTGCATATACGCGTCGTGTAGAAAGTATTGCAACCAATGCTCAAGAGTTTGGTGAAAATGGAATTGCCAATATTGTCATTGATACATCTACCCCTGGATCATTTTTGGATCCCGTTCAGTCATTACTCCAATTTGATATCACGATTGAAAACACGAACCCTTATATTGATTATCTAAACTTATCTTCAAGTGGAATGGCTGCTATTATTCAAGAAATGCGAATTATTTGTCAAGGAACCCCTATTGAAGAAATACTTGACTACAATCTCATGTTTGAAATGTTTATGGATCTCGGTGGACATGCTCAAGAAGAATTCAAAATGTACTTTGAGAATTCTTGGCGTGCCCCAACTTTACCTGGTCAATCTGATTTGAATTTCGTGAAACCACCCATGGTAGATCGTGAAGGAGTGATTATGTGCCCGAATGCTATCAATACCTTTGGAGATGGTAATCTCATTTCTTCTCATTGTGAAGATGGAAATTACCTCATTAGTTTTGAAAACATAACTGGCCCAACTCTCACGAATCAATATCAGGCAAATCTTAATTTTGCTCCAAATCGTGGTCTTGGAGTCAATGGAATTAACACAAAAACAGAAGCGAATGGAGATGATGCTACTTTTAATGGGTATACCGCAACAGCAGGGACAACTTTTCGACAACGTGGTCCAGGATCAGGATTACATTCTGGTGCGATAGGTGAAGCGTATACAGATACAATTGGAACAGGTGGAAATTATATGCATCCTTATGAAACAGCGATTGATAAATGGCAAGGATGTACTGCTCCTGGAAATATTCGTTCCCAAACATGGACCAATCGTATTGATAATACTTATGTCACTTGGCCATCCACCATTCGTCCAGAACCATTTCAAAAATCAGAAACAAGACAAAGAAATGAAGCAGACGCGAGACAATACCGTGTCCAGGATTATTTCCAGTATTTAGCCAATGTCAAGAATATCCCGATTGGTATTGCTCCTGCAAAATCATTTGTTACCAATGAACAAGGGTTGAATCGTGCGTTTAGTTCCGCTCTTGGAACACCAGCAGGAGAAGGAGAAGTGAAGTTGGCCAATTGGAATTTTGCAAGTACAGCAGCTCATATGACAGGGAAATCAAGCACGACTTATAGTATTTCACTTCCTATTTTCTCGGGGATTATTGGATTATGGGCAGAAAAGCAGTTTCCAACGATGCTTATTAGTCCAGGTAGTTTTTATATTCAAATCAAATTCGCCAAAGCAGCCCAAGCATTCCAATGTGCAATGGATCCTTGTCGTCGTGTCTTTGGGACTTATCGTGATTATGTTCCAAATGCAGGATTACCTACTTATTACAAAACCGAATATCGTGGTCAAAATCTAGATGCCACAAGAATGGCAACAATAGCAGCAACTACAGGTACTGCAGGGGCAAATGCACCCACGTATATGGCATTGACGACAGCGGGAACATTAGGATGGGATTATGCATGGCAAGGATACCTTGGTCTTGGTCCTCCTACTACTGCTACCACTACAACATTAGATTCAGGTTTAACTACTACATCGAACGGAACAGGTTTCCGTAACAATTTATTTGCCAATTGTATTTCAAAAAGTATTGCAGGAGGAGGTGAGGCAACTGATTACTCAGTCTTAGTAGGAGCAGGTCCTGCAGCTGCTGTGAAAGTAGGATCTAAAAAACTCGCTCCTGATGTGGGGGGTACAGCAACTTATTGTGCCAATTTTATTGGACAAGGGGAAGGGTATACCACCGGAAATGCCAAACCACAATATGTACCAAGACGTACTCCATGGTTATCGGGAGGAAACGGATTTGCTGATGGATGGTGTGATGCGACTTTAGGTAGTAATGCTCCTCCTTACGCAACGGATAACAGATCAAGTGCAGCAGCATATGTACGTGAACGAGATTCTTGTTTTGGAACGTACCTTCCATGTTCGACAGCACAAGTTCGTAGAACCACTCCTGCTACCAATACTTTAATAGGCGCAACCAATCTAGATAAACTACCTACTTATACAGTCAAGAATTTAAAATATGTAGGTCAACAAACTATTCTTCCCGATGAAGTAACAGCAAGTATTGTACGTACGGCGGCTTCCTCAGATATCTCTTTACATGCCCAATCATGTCGTACTTACCGTACCATTATGTCGAATTCATCGACTCAAAATCTTATTCTTCCCGTCAAAGTGGCAAGTGCCAATTCTATGTGGATGGTATTTCAAAATCAGAAATTGATTGAGAATAGCAATTATTGTAGTTTGACCCGTACTTGTCCTTTTACTTCTTTCCAATGGACTCCAGATTCAAAATATAGTGTAGGAAGTGACACACCTCCTTCAGTAAAAGGAGTAGGAACAGGATCGAATGCATTCAATATTCAATTACGTATCGGAAACGAACTCTTACCTATGCAACCTATTAATACCATGCAACAAGTCTTGCTTGAACTTGTTCGTTCCATTCATGGAACAGGAGATATGGATACGAATCTTCCTATGTTTGGATCAATCAAATCAGATTATGCACTATCTGCAGTCAATACTAGTTCGACTAATTCTACGTTGAATCATTTTTCCATGTTGAAAAACAATGAGTTCTGTACTCCTTTTATCCCTATTGAAGCCATCGATGACCAGACAATTACCAATAACCCTATTTTCATGGATTACTTACAATATGGTCAAACGATTGACGCTACTGGGAAATCTATCTCTACACATACATCAGTAGGTGGTGCTACAGCAAATCAATTCAATGATCGTGGACGATACGTTCTTCCTGCTTTCTTACCTCCTATTTCGAAATTCTTGCTTGGATTCGATCTTGATACTTTCCCAGGTACCAACGATACAGCTAGATCAGGCAAATACCTTGGAAATGCTCCCTTGACACTACAAATGACCAATACAGTGGCATGTAATACCCCTACAATTTCAGGAGGACAACAAGATTCCATTATTGCCACAGCTGTCGTGTTACACGATATTCGTTTCTCGATTATGGCGGGTGGACAAATACTGTCGTATTATTAGAACAGTTTTTATTTCATTTCTTTTTATGTGTGTCATAAGTAAAAATGCTTTCTGCTTTACAAAACCCCCAACTTCTTCCTGGATATTATAGTTATGTCCAGGGAGAAGAAGAAGCAACGAAAGCTCAAGAGAATTTACGAGCCAATAACTCTTTCTTACAAAATGTATGTATGCGTACCATGTATAGGTTTTTAGATACTCCAGACGAATATTATCATTATGGATTAAATCGTTTCATGAATGAATGTCATCGACAATTAAATGAGGAACAAAAACGGAATGTGAACCCTACCTTAATTTACTTTTATAATCGACAACTTATTATTCAAATGACTTCCATGCCAAAAGTGTTCCCTTCACAAGAGATACATGTACCCTTAGATCGATCTCCCAATAATGAAATACAAGTGGATATTCTTGCTTTATCCGAAGCCCAAACCATTGCAAATTTCAATATGCCTTTCTTAGTGGTAGTGGTCGAACCATTTTCACGATATATATGGTCGTATCCTACTTCCAGGATCCTTTCTACTTATGTACGCAAAGCTTTCTTTCTAGCACTAAGTCGACCAGGAATTGGTCATGATTTTTATCTACATATACGTGAAAAAGTTCAACGATTAGTCGTAGATGGAGGGTCAGAATTCAAAGAATCATTTGAAGGGAATTTCAAACAAGCATTTCCAAATGCAGTCTTAATACGTAGTTTTGCTAAAAGTAAATCGGGTGGACGACCTACCAATACAGGACCTGTCGAAGCAGCAATTGGGACATTACGCCGTGTCATACGTGATCATGAAATAGGGGTTCATCCTACCTTTTTACAATCGAGACAATCCGGACTAAGTTCTATTCTACATGCATATAGTACAATGCCACAAACGGCTACTTTACATTCTCATTCTCCTGAAGAAGTAGTAGAAAGTCTACTCGGGAAAGGGAGTCCATCTTTAATACCTTTACTAGATAAACATATGCAAGATCATCAACAAAAACAACTGGATCGTAAATTCGAAGTGATGGAAAAAGCAGGGGTAGATAAAGATGAAAATGTATGGTCCAAAGATCGAAATGGTCCGGTTGCGTATCGTCTATTTCTTCCTCCCAACCCTTTTTCAAAACTAGTGACATTACGTGTCAGTCTAGAAGCTTATGTAGTAGAAACGTTTCATGGGGGTCAAAATCATCCTTATGTAGATCTTATCTCATATGGGAATGGTCATGCGGGAGAAGAAAAGAGATTACGTAAAATACATATGAAACAATTAGTATTAGTAAAAGCTCCTATTGTAGATGGACCACCAAAAATAAGAAATAACTTGCAAATAGACATAAAAGCACTACGTGTACGACATACACCAAGAGAGGTTTCCCTTGCATTTGATATAAGTCCTGATATTCGTGCGGCAGTAGGGGCAAATGCCCCGGAATTAGAAGATCAGCGTCTTGATAATAATCCTCAAGTCAGGCAAGAACGGAATCGTGCTCTTCCTCGACATCTACAGGACTATGAGGTTCCTCCGGAGAATCGACGATAGGTGCAGGAGGAAGTAAACAAGAGACCAATAAATTCATTCGTTCTTGTTCTACGGCTTTCATTTCTTTCATGGTGGCAATAATGTCTTGCGAAAACATCATAATACGATCTTTGATGACATTTTCTAGTTTCTCTAGCTGTTCTGTTTGTGTTTTAAGTACTTTCTCTAAGATTTCAAGTTTGTCTTGAGTACGTTTATGTAATACTTCTGCTTGGTACCACATAGCTTCAAATCCTTTCGTAATTAATTCATTTCCCCCCATATTTGCAATACTCCCTTCTTCCTTCGTATCAGGTGTAGAAGACATAAGAAACAAACTGTTTTAATCAATTTAATTTAATTTAATTTAATTTAAATATAAACATCAATTCAATACAAAATACAAAATCATTCAATTGCATATCTTGAATAGACAGAATGATAACTACTATTTTCATGAGGGGAGATAGGGGATAAATAGATTCGATCAATGGTTCCTGATACAATCGAAGCGGTACTATTGGCAGGGAAAGGAATAGCTTGACGTTTACTTAGAATCACGCGAAGTATCTTCTCAGCATACCTTGTAAATACCGAAGCATACGCATAACGAACATCTATACTATTGGAATATATCGTCATATGATCTAATTTCAATTCCATAGGTGGATGAGTCGTAGGTCCACGAACTAATGTCTCTTGTAATAAACACCGTAGTTTCTCGGGGGTAGTCTTCTCCTGATTGCTGAATGTCATACGTATCCCTTTGGCTTTTGTTTTTCCGGTTGGATAATTAGTCTCTACTTTCATATAACATTTCGGAGCAAGAGCAAGAAACTCAATGATTGCATTCCCTGAACTCACCTCACTTGTCCATTTGCCTAACCCTTTCGCTGTATACTCTATGGCATTCTCAATTGCACGTAAGAACACAATACTATCTGTATCACAGTAAAGGATACGTTCAGGACCAATATGGATCATTTGTGAATGTAGAATACATCTTGCCCATGCTGTGACTCCTGATGCAATCCATACATTGACACTTGCATTTGGGGTATCAAATTCAGATTTCGTACGATAATAACAGGTAAAGGCACCCCCTAGCATTTCACGGTAACGTATACTCTCTTGATCTACATATACGTTTTTATGAATATCACGGATCCAGGACTCGTACGTATAGACAATCTTTTGTTGGGAACGACCTTCATCTTGTTGAGCAAATTTACCCCATAAACAATTCAGGTTAAGTTTGGCTAACGCACGACGGACCGGATTCTTGGCTACGTGTTCGGAACGCATACGGGCAATATACCCATTTTGTTGATATAATCGTTCAATGACTTCTTCTTTTTCTTCGTCTGTAGGGGTATCACTAGACGCACCTGCATCTTTCCATCCTTCGGATTCTTGTTTGATACGTAGAAAGAACGACATATACCCACGAAAATAGGTATCGGAACGATTCTGTGCATCAAAATGAAACACTTCATAGATATCTGTCACATCATACCCTTGAGATTGAGCAAGATAGATTTCTTCCGTAAACCAGACCCCAATCTTCGGATGCAGATCAAATTGAAGTTTCCCTTCTGATTTCACAGGTAGTAGACCAAGACAACAGTTCAAGCGTGGAACGACACGACAACGAACGTACCCAAAATAGGCATCGGGATGCTGACGATGTAGTCTTGTACGATCACATTCACTCCCAAGGTAGATGGTAGGAAACCCAATAGGTAAGAGTTTATGTGCACATACATAAGGGTACATACTTGTCACATCATGATGTTCAATGCTATCCCTAGAAGTTGTACGTGCATAGGGAGAAAATACTTCGGTACGTCCCCCAAAAAACATATCACGATCTTGGATCAAATGACACACTTCTTTCTCATAAGGAGATAACACCTGTTGACGAAGTTGACTATCAAAATCACATTCCCAGATATAGCTCACATGTGCTTCGCCATAGATCGATTCTAACTTATTCAGTTTCTCTTTTGTTTTGTCATACAAGATTTTCCAAGGTATTCCACGTCTTGGATGTATTTCTACCAAGTTCTGAATCTTATCCCCAAAACAACGAGGACAACCATGCCAAAAACAACCAAGGAATTCATAGATATGTTCCCCTGGATGAGTATCTCCTGCTTGGTACGAATACCCATCTACATACGATTGAGTCGCACGTGAATCAAAATGTTCTTTGAAACTATTTCCTGCATGAATAATACGGGATAACCCATATTGTTGACGTACCCTTTCTAGCCATAAAATCGATTTGTAGGACCATCCAGATCGGCTACGTTTCCCCGACACAGATGCACGACACATAGTCGTAGACTTGGCATGTCCCTGGAGGAAAAACTTCATGGCTGCTTGCGCTTGGGTATAATACATCAATGGATCAATTGGGGTAGGTTGCCATTCAGAAGAGCCTGTTTGCATATCTTCCCCAAAGGCTATATGTTCTTCACGGAACTTTTGGATCGCACTAGCAAGTATATCTGTATCCATCCAACAATACTTCTGTATCTCTGTCTGAAATACCCATTTCTCTTTCCCACAATTGCATAGAAACGATGGGCAAGTACATGTACAATACCGGTCTTCTTGGGTACGATACCATGTTTGTAACTCTTGTATATCCTTGCTAGATCGTAGATCATAGGGACTATATACCTCCAAGGAAGGTAAGGCACCTATATATTCATCATGCGTACCATCATTGAACTTATGTGGAAAGTCTCCTTTTTGAATAGGTAATCGGAAAGAATCTGCAATCATCTTCAATGAATAGGGCATAAACACAATAAAGTCTTTTAACTCAATTATCTCCTCTTTCTTTTCTCCACGAAAGATTTTCACACTCAGATACTTATGCGCTGATCCAGGACGTGGTAAGATTTCAAAAGGAAGACAATTCTTCTCTAAGTATTGAATGACAAACTGGTGATCATAACACCCACCATTATGAGCAAAGATAGTGGCACCATGAAGTCGTTTCTCAGAAAGAAGGAATAAACAAAACTGGTCCATAGTATGAAAATGAAACCGATCTTCTTCCCCTTCCATATACACGGGACGTAGACAAATACAATTGGGGGTATGTATATATTTACGATCCGATGTTTCGGTACAACGTATCTGAGCACTCTCGATATCATATACCCAAATATTCGGGTGTTCAGGAGTTGGTTTCAATTCTGGAATATCCTTTTCAGGAATACTTTTGGGGAGAGGAATAGTACACTGATGATCCGACAAAAACACTCGAGCAACCTGATCTTTACAGATCGTACAAGTATAGGTAATTCCATCATGAGTATGAAACTTTGATTTATGATGCTGTTGCCATTGCTTCTCATAGTACTCACTCTTGGTAAAATTACACGGGATATTAGGGTCTTGATCCCCACGAAAATAGGATTGAACACATTTTGAGATATGTTTGTACCCATCTAATTGAACACGATGACGATTCGTACTTACCTCATGACATATATCACAATAGTTATGTACATTAATATCATTCAAACTATGATATCGAAATAACATCTTACGACGATTTGTGACTGCATGGGCATGTTGAAAGTTCCCTTCATGATCCCCAAAGACAAGATAGATATGATCCATCGTATTGGGAAGAAAATGAGTAGGGCGAAACGAATGGGTCTCTTGTAGCTGACATTCGACACGTAGAATATGTATCCATACATGGAACGTATCCGCATATGCTTTGCCACAAGCAAGAAAATCATGCACATCTAAATCAGGAAGCTCACGAGTATGCTGTACATATGCATGAAGTAATTCACCAGCACGTTGCCATGCATCCAATTGACCGACTGTTTCTGCTTCATCAAACATATACTCGTATACATTATTCACACGTCTTGTATATTTCTTATAGGGATTGAAAAGAACAAGATGATGATCCGATATCATATGCGGATAATGTGTATGTATCAACGTCTCATCCACGATATCTGCAATCGGAATCAATCGATGTAAGTCAGTAATCACAGGGTCAGCTTGCCCTTTTGTTTCATGAATCCCAACGACTTTATGACTTGTGGTAAATTCCAAACGTCGACATTGACAACCTAGAAAGGCCATAGGCCAACACCATCCATCCGCGGTAAATGGGGTACGTTTGATTGCATCGGTCTTCGTATAGTACTCATCATAAATTTCACGTTGATACATCCGCTTCTTTGTAATAGCTCCCATACGACGATTCCCACCTTCTGGACGATGATTGGCTAAGGTAAAAGTGAATCGTAGAGTTAATGCTTCTTCCGATAAGTCAGGGGCATCATCACTTTGTTGAACTTCTTCCCATGCTTGTAC
>Ga0181356_1001430_pt1 | contig 10414 bp, 18 predicted proteins | sample Fa13VDMM110SN_FD_130104 | JGI IMG/M metagenome (GOLD analysis project Ga0181356, IMG submission 130104) | Freshwater viral communities from Lake Michigan, USA - Fa13.VD.MM110.S.N | ecosystem: Environmental > Aquatic > Freshwater > Lake | place: USA: Michigan | collected 2013-09-24 | reverse complement strand
CGAAGTAGATTGGCGTGACCTCGCAGCTACGCTGGTCGAGCGGGCTGATGAAACAAAGATCGAGGGTTACCACCACTGGGATAGCAACTGAGGAACAACGACCATGAACCGAGAAGAGAAGGCAGACCTGCGCGACCTGCGGGACAACTGCGAACACCCCGACGACAAGAAGCTGCTGCGCAAGGCGGTCGATTACATCTCCGCGCTGGAGACACGGCTGTTCGCCGTGCGCATCCATGCCCGTTCGATCATCAGCGAAACGCACAACAAGTCTGGCAATGGGGAGGACTAACAATGTTAGCTAAGCCTGATCCGCACGCGGACAAAGAGACCATCCTCCTACTCAAGAAGGTGGACAAGCTGCGGGAGGAACTGAGTAAGCTGGAACCCCAACTGAACGATGCTTGTATCGAGTATGGCAAACGGCGCGGGAAGTTCCTGTTCCGTGAGTGGCATGTGCGTAACGATGTGAGGGGGGCAGATCACTCAATAGACGATCACTCGCGCTAAAAGAAATCATTAGGGCTACGGACGTAGCCGGAACAAGGAGAACAAAAGTGTCCTTCGGAGCAAAAGCCGACGATGTGTCGGTGCTGTATAATTACGCACAAGCCGCCCGCCATGAGGCAGCGATCAAGCCCATCCGTGGGCGCACCCCTGAGTGCAAGCCACTCGGGGATAGGAAGAAGACCCATGTGTCGATCCGCAAGGAAGGCGAGGACATCGTGATCCGCCTCTACCATACCGACATCCTGCGGTATCAGCCGGACGGAACTGTCATCGTCAACCAAGGTGGCCATGAGAGCCTGTCTACGCGCGCCTATCTCAACGCTATCTTGCCGCTGTGGTTTAGTTCGCATCAGGGCACGACGGTGTGGTTTAGCGCGAGGGCTGGGAGAGAATACGAATATCACCTGCTTCACGCCCGCGAGGACAACATCTTCAAGCACAACCCTAACAATGTTAGAGCGTGGGAGTTCACCAACCCCAAGCCGTGCGTTGTCCACCGTAAAAACCGTGAGGGGGCGAAGGCGGTGCGGGCTAAGTATGCTGCGTTCTTCAAGTATATGAAGAACATCAAGAAGCTGCTGGGCGCGGACGGCAAGATCGAGCGTGACCTCGATTTGTGTAAATACCTCCGGTCGGAGGAGCTAATCGCCTTAGCTCTAAGCAACGATATGGAAGACCACTACAAGGCGATGGTCAATCTCGCTTGGCACCAGCGCAATGTTTGGTACGGCCCTGCCGACCCCCTCGCGCGGTTCGAACAGATCATGCTGCGCCACCACCGCGACGAGATGCTTGAAGCGGTGACGCTGCCTCCCGGCGAGGTGAAGGGCGATGCGTTCAAGGCGCTCTTTTAAGGGGCTTACCTTTTGGTCGGACCCCCGACTAAGATGTCTTGACATAGGCATAACAATGCTATACAACTATAAGAGTAAATCTTGAGTCGGTGCAATGGCTTAAGTTTTACTGTATGTCCAAATCAAACCTAACAGTGTTAGCTGGTATCAAGCTAACCACAAGGAGCAACGATTACCATGACTACGATCAACTTCGGCTCGACCGTGAGCCTCAAGCAAGCCGCCACTCTCATCATGACCAACCCCAAGGTTCGGTTCCTTGTTCGTGGCGAACCCGGCATCGGCAAGTCCACCATGCTCTCGTTCATCGCCAAGAAGCTGGCCTCTACCCATAACGCAGCATACATGGACGTGCCCAACATGGACCTTGGCGACATCGCCATGCCGGTGATCGACCACGAGACGCGCACCACCCGATATTATCCCAACGCGCGGTTCCGACTGCACGAGGGCAAGCCCGTCATCATCATGCTCGACGAGTTCACGAAGGGCATGGAGCCGATCAAGAACATGCTGCATCCGCTGTTGGAAGTCACCAACCCACGCTTGGGTGACGTGTCTATCGACGAGGAGTCCATCATCTTCATGACCGGCAACCTTACGACTGACGGCGTAGGGGATAACATGAAGGCGCACACCCGCAACCGCATCGTGGAGATTGTGGTGTCCAAGCCCGACGATACGCAGTGGTTGGAGTGGGCAATCAACAGCGACATCGACCCCGTTGTCATGGCATGGGTGCGGCAATTCCCACACGCCCTCGCCAGCTACACGGACGAGAGCCAAGCGGACAACCCCTACATCTACAACCCCAAGCGGATGCAGACTGCCTACGTCTCACCGCGCTCACTCGCCATCGCATCTAACATTGTTAGCCAGCGTGATGCGAACGGGCCGGAGGCTACCATCGCTGCGCTCAAGGGCTGTATCGGTGAGTCAGCCGCCCGCGACATGCAGGCGTTCATCGACTACCAAGATCAGCTTCCGTCGTGGGACAGCATCCTCGCTGCGCCTAAGTCGGCACAGGTGCCTACGTCTGCTGGCGCATCCGCAGTGCTTGTGTTTGGTGCCATTCAGAAGGTCGATAAGCAGTCGCTGACCCCGTTCATGCAGTATTTGGAGCGGTTCGACAGCGAGTGGCAAGCTTGCTTCGCCATCAACCTGTGCGCCAACGCAACCAAGCAGCCGATGGCCTTCACCAACAAGGCGTTCGCTGATTGGCTGGAGCAGAACGAAGACCTGCTGTGAGCAGGGACATCATGAACCGGAACAGGCGGCGTAATCTGACGCCGCCTCCCACCCTACGTGGCAAGCAGGTAGAGTTTGCCGAGATGAGGCGCACACCGAAGGACCCGATGGTCTGGGTGGTGACGCTGTGGATCAATGGTTGGCCGCACGACATCAAGATGTGGGCCAAGGACGAGCTAGACGTATTCAAGCAGGTCAAAGAACTTCAACGAGGAGCACATAACAATGTTAGCTGAACAGAAAGACAAGGTTGAGCGTAAGCTGAAGAAGGTCAAGATCGACCTGATGCGCAACCCCAAGTTCGCGCTGTGGTCGGGCATCATGATGGTCGGCAAGACCGAAGTCTCCGACGACATCCCCACCGCTTGCACCAACGGGCGCGACGAGATGTATGGCCGGGAGTTCATCAAGAGCCTGAACGACAAGGAGTTGGCCTTCGTCATCCTGCACGAGAACATGCACAAGGCGCTGCGTCACCTGACTATCTGGCGCAAGCTGTGGGACGAGGACAAGCGCCTCGCCAACATGGCCTGTGATTTCGTCATCAACCTGATGATCGTGGACAGCGACCCGACCGAGCAGTGGGTGGCATTCCCGCGCGACCCCAAGGGTGAGCGCATTGGGTGCTTCGACGTTCGCTTCCGTGGCATGAACGCCAAGCAGGTCTTCGATATACTCAAGCAAGAGCAAGAGGAGCAAGACGGCGAAGACGGCGGCGACGAAGGCTTCGACGAACACGACTGGGATGGTGCCAAGGGCCTCAACCCTGAGGAGAAGAAGGAGCTTGAGCGCGAGATCGACCAAGCCGTCCGTCAAGGCATGATGGCCGAGAAGAAGGCTATCGGCAACAAGGCTGGCAACATGTCCCGCGAACTGGGCGACCTGCTTGAACCGCAGATCGACTGGCGCGAGGTGCTGCGTGAGTTCGTCAAGTCCATCTGTAACGCCCGCGACACGTCATCGTGGCGGCGTGTCAATCGTCGGTTCCTTGGCTCTGACACCTACATGCCCACCATGATCGGTGAGCGTGTCGGCTCTCTGGCTATCGGCGTAGACACATCAGGTTCGATCAGCGGCAAGGAGATCAACCGCTTCTTGTCCGAGGTGAAGTCCATTGCGGAAGACGTTCGCCCCGAGAAGATCGACCTCATCTACTGGGATAGCCGTGTCGCAGCCCATGAGACCTACGACGAGAACGATATGGCTAACATTGTTAGCTCGACCAAGCCGAAGGGCGGTGGTGGCACGGACCCCTGCGCCATGATGCACTACCTCAAGAACAACAAGATCGAGCCTGAGTGCATCATCATGCTGACTGACGGGGAAATCTATGACTGGGGTTCGGATTGGAATGCACCCATCATGTGGGTGGTTTGTAACTCATATCGCGGCAGCAAGATCACTGCCCCCGTGGGTAAGACGGTTCACATCAAAGATAATTGAGAGGAGAACACAGATGGGCAAGGCACTCATACGCATAGGCTACAACAACTACGCAATGGACGTCAGCGATGCCGTCGCAATAATGGAGATCATGGGCAGGGCTGAGATGTATCAGGTCAAGAGGGACTACAAAGTCACGCCCACCGCCACTTCCTACCATGTGTGGGGGCAAGAGGTGGGTGATGATGGCTTCACCATCCAGTTACTGCCCGACACAGTGTACCGAGTGGCCAAGCTGGCTGGTAAGCCGCAAGACAATTAAATACCGGATAGCAGACCGGACGGTCTGCACCTAACAACCAAGGAGCAATTACCCATGAGCATCACATCATCCGCCGTCCTCGTTGAGATGAACATCAGCGTGTGGACCGCCAACAAACTCGACAAGGGAGCCACCGAGGGTGTGCTTACCTCTAACGGCGCAACGTCAGGCGATGCAGCGCAGGTCCGCAAGAACCTGATGGCTGGCACATCGGCCCGCAAGGAGATTGCCGACTACGCTGCTGGCTGTCGCCTGTGGCACAACACCCGTACCCTACCGTGGGCTGACAAGGGTGCGAGGCTGCTACCGACTAGCTTGTTCCTTGACTACAAGGCAGAGGCTAACATCCGGCGCGACACGTTCCGTCAGATGGTCGATGCGTTCATCGGGAACTATCCCGCGCTTGTGCAGACTGCCAGCAACTACATGGGCACCCTGTTCGATCAGAGCGACTACCCGAGCGCGGACTCAGTGCGCGAGAAGTTCGGCTATCGCATGGTGTTCTCGCCCGTGCCGGAGAGCGGCGACTTCCGTCTGGACCTGCCAAAGCAGGACATACTTGAGATGGAGCAGAGCTATCAGTCGGCGTTCAACGACCGTCTGGCCGAGGCTATGCGGACCCCGTGGGACCAGCTTCACAAGATGCTGGGTGCTATGTCTACCAAGCTAACCGAGAGCGACGACGACACCAAGAAGCGGTGGCACGACACGTTCGTCACTAACGCGCAGGAGATGTGCACCATGCTCACGCACCTCAACGTGACTAAGGACCCCAAGCTGGAAGCTGCACGTAGGCAGCTAGAGTCAGCGCTGGTCGGCGTGGACATCGAGGACATCAAGGACGACGAGTTTATCCGTGCCAACCTCAAGGGCAAGCTCGACGGCATTCTCAAGGGGTACGACTGGTGAGCATGTGGGTAGTTACCTTCGAGTACGATGTAGCTGAACTCAAGACTAACATTGTTAGGGTTGAGCCTTACGAGGACTTCATCGTCTCTAACGGGCACTTCCGCCCCAATACCAGAACCGGCAACACAGACATGATCGAAGCTATCGACGCGCTCGATGCTTGGAAAAAAGCAAGGGAGATGCACAGTGAACGCGATTGAAAACGAATACATGCCGTTGGAACTACCCAACATCTTGCTTGAGGTATCGAGGAGTCGTCCATCGACAGCCTCATCTGCCGACACTGTTACTTCTCCGTTCATGTTCCCGCTGATTAAGCGGCTGGCCGAGGCACGACCTAAGTGGAAGTTCGTAACGAATGTGAACCGGCGCTTCCCGAAAGGGGATGGGTTGTATGCCGCCGCTAATTTCGATGTCTACGAGGGTAACATCAACTTAGGCAGAGTATGGAAGGGCTACTCTGCTCGTGGTGATGTGCTTTGTATCGACAACGACCGCATGAGTAACGATAGGCAGCGCGGATCATACACCAGCACCAATGACGTGAACAAGGCGTTCAAGGTGATCGTGAAGAACTTCCGTGGCCCGAGCCTCAACGAGTTGGTGAAGGAAGCAGTGGCTGGCACCACATCAACCGTAGCCACGCTTGCGTACTACCATCGTTCGATGTTCAATCGGAAGTTTACCGATATGAATGACTTCTTGGTTTCCTACGCTATGAACAACTGGGGGCATATGAAGCAAGAGGCTATCGACGCAGGTATAAGCTCCGCATCGCTAGATGGTCTGGAAGAAGCCTACGCTGCGCTCAAGGCCACGAAGGAAATCAACGACAGTCACGCGGACAACAAGGGTGCCACCGTGCTACTCCGTGGTGATGAGTATGTTGTGGTTATCAACGGAGCAGTAACTATCTTTGATACCGAGCACCTACCTTCACATATCAAGCGGTCAATCGGCATCCTCAAGATGGTCGAGAACAGCACGCATGTGGAGGGCCACGGCGTTCGCACGAGCAAGGATAAATTCTTCGTGTCGTCTACCCAAGGAGCAGATCAATGACTGAAGAACCCAAACGCTATCGGGGGCAGCGTGGCCCCAACAAAGTGAAGCGCGAGAGCATGAAGCTGGTGGCCATCCGGCTACCACAGAAGGTGGTGGACTACTACAAAGGGCGCACACCCCTGATGCGCGCTGTGCTGATTGATTTCATGCAGACCAACCCTGACAACTAACATTGTTAGGCCGCCGCATTTTTCATTTGACACTGTATAATGTAATGGTATCGTTGCGTCCCTAAGGAGCAAACAATGGCACTTACCCCAGAAGGCAAGGTCAAAGCCAAGGTAGTCAAAATCCTCCGTGACGAGGGTGTCTACTATTTCTTCCCTGCCACACACGGTTACGGGCGCAGCGGTGTCCCCGACATCATCTGCTGCGTGGCAGGGAAGTTTCTAGCCATCGAGTGCAAGGCAGGCGGTAACAAGCCGACAGCCCTTCAAGTCCGAGAGATTGAGACCATCCGCCAAGCAGGTGGTGTAGCAGTGGTAACGGACGAGACTAATTGGGATGACATCCGGGAACTCATCAGGAGCCTGCGATGATAACGAGACTGGTGATTTGGAGCGCGGTGACCGCCGTTGTCGTCATCCTTGGTTGGATGGCCATCGTCGATGCCGCCGTATGGGAAGTAGAGCATAGATATGAGCAAGTCCGACAACTCAAAGGTAGTCATCCACAACCGTAGGTTCTGGCGTCTCTTCCCTAATGGGACGATGAGGCCGGTGGTGCTGTCCGACCGGGCCAAGGGCCACTTGTGGCAGGCTAAAGCAATAACAGCGAAGGAGCAAACCGGTGCATGACCCGATACTTTTCTGGACGGTGATCGCACTGATCGTAGTGCCTAGCTACATACTGATTAAGCGGTCTTTCGACCGCGATGGGGATAAGCCATGATCGGGGAACTGTCACCAGAGCCGCTTAACGAGCAGGCGCTTCGCCTCTTGGTAGCGGAGTTGGAAAGGTCGGTCAGGGAGTCATGGGCAGTTTACTGCGAGTATGACGAGAACATGCAGTACAAAATCGTGAAGATCGTGCCATGGGCCGAGCAAGATTACGACAGCAAACCCATGAAACTTGTGAAACTTGAGGGCGCAGTCGATGAATTGGGTGCCTACAAGAAGGCTACGGAGCGACTTAAATGCAGCTAATTACCATCGACTTCGAGACCTACTACGACCCTGCGTATAGCCTCTCCAAGATTACGACCGAAGAGTATATCCGTGACCCTCGCTTTGAGGTTATCGGCGTATCCGTAAAGGTCGGTACCGGCGACGCGCAATGGTTCAGTGGGACTAAGGCGGCGACAAAGAAGTGGCTTGACCAGTTCGACTGGGACAACGCTATCGCGCTGGCACACAATGCCTTGTTCGACATGGCTATCCTCAACTGGCACTTCGACATTCGCCCGAAGCGCATCTCTGACACGCTGTCTATGGCTCGTGCGTTACACGGTAACGAGACGGGGGTTAGCCTTAGGGCGTTGGCTGAGTTCTATGACGTGGGCGAGAAGGGTGTCGAGGTGCTTAACGCGCTGGGCAAACGGCGCATCGACTTCACGGCTGAAGAGCTTGCCCGCTACGGCCACTATTGCAGTAACGACTGTGACCTGACGCTTAGTCTGTTCGAGTGCATGGCACCTAAGTTCCCTATGTTAGAGCAGCGGCTGGTGGACCTGACGATCCGCATGTTTAGTGAGCCTGTGCTGCGGTTGAATAAGGACGCGCTGGAAACTCACTTGCTTGCCGTGAAGGACAAGAAGGAGGCGCTCATGACCAAGCTCAACTATGAGAAGGCCGACCTGATGAGCAACCCGAAGCTGGCTGAGCTTCTGGAGTTCCATGGGGTGGACGTGCCGAAGAAGATCAGCCCGACGACGGGCAAGGAGACCTTCGCCTTCGCCAAGAGTGACGAGGCGTTCAAGGACCTGCTCGATCACGATAACCCGATGGTGCAAGCCATTGTCGCTGCGCGGCTAGGGGTAAAGAGTACTCTTGAGGAGACGCGCACCGAGCGGTTCATCAACATCGCTGACCGTGGCACACTGCCAATCCCCTTGCGCTACTACGCTGCCCACACAGGCCGCTGGGGTGGTGACGACAAGGTGAACATGCAGAACCTGCCGCGCAAGTCACCGTTGAAGAAGGCCATCCTTGCGCCTGAGGGTTACACCTTCATCGACTGCGACAGTAGTCAGATCGAAGCGCGCACCTTGGCGTGGCTGGCTGGGCAGGATGACCTAGTGGATGCCTTCACTCGCGGCGAGGACGTTTACAAGATCATGGCTTCGCGCATCTACAACAAGCCGGTTGAGGACGTGGTGGAGGCCGAGCGCTTCGTGGGTAAGACAACCATCCTTGGCGCTGGCTACGGCATGGGGGCGGCTAAGTTCAAGGCGCAGCTAAAGACCTTCGGCGTGGACCTTAGTCTAACTACCTGTCAGTTTATCATCAACGTGTACCGTGATACCTACCCGAAAATCCCGGAGCTATGGCAGGAGGGACAAGGTGCTATCGAAGCCCTGCTTAGCGGCACGACTTCGCCGTTGGGTAAGGAAGGTGTGGTCTTGGTCAACGCCTTCGGTATCCGTCTGCCTAACGGGCTATACCTAAAGTACCCTAACCTGCGAGCTGTGAACGGCGATAGAGGTCGGCGTGAGTTCGTCTACGACCAGAAGAAGGGCCGAGCGGTTATCCCTAACCGTCTCTACGGCGGGAAGCTGATCGAGAACGTCTGTCAGGCATTGGCCCGCATCATTATCGGTGAGCAGATGCTGATGATTTCTCGCCGTCAGAAGGTCGTTATGACCGTGCACGATGCCGTTGGGTCTATCGTACCAGATGCAGAGGCAGCGGAGGGCCGCAACTTCGTCGAGCAGTGCATGAGGATCAAACCGAAGTGGGCTGCTAGCCTACCTCTTAACTGTGAGAGTAAGATGGGAAAAAGCTATGGTGGGTAGGCCGAAATACGAGAGCGCGGTTGATCGCGGCAACCAGCACTACGTCCTGAGTAAGTTGGGGCGGGCGTTTGGGTTAGAGGCAGAGGTGCCCACCGAGGAGTATGCGTTCTACGATGGCATGTTCTCGTTCGGGGATCGCAAGTGCGTAGTCGAGGTGAAAGTTAGGAAGAACGAGCGCGGTCGGTATCCTACCTACATGCTTAGTAAAAATAAGTATGACGCACTATGTAGCGTAACCAGCCATAGTATGGATGCGCTTTTAGCTGTGCAGTGGACCGATCAGCTTGGCATTATACAACTACCTACTGAACACTCTGTAACTACGGGCGGGCGATACGACCGGCGTGACCCGATGGACATCGAGCAAGTGGTTTTAATCCCGACCACTAACTTCAAACGCGTACCAGAATAGGAACAAATACATGGCTGATGAACTACACGCAGTCGTGCGACTGCTACTTAAGCGGATGGAGAGCCATCCCGAGGAGTTTATGTTTGGTCTAAACGCCCCCGATGTCGGCATTAGGTCTCCTCTGGTTAGCACAAACCGCTGGAACTCCTTTGTAAAAGACGTAAGCGATTGGGGGAACGAAGCCGACAAGGCAGCAATTCACGAAGGGTTGCGCGAAATTCGTCTGGGCGAAATCCATGAGCGGGTGATGGACGAGCTAATCAACGGTGAACAACGCCGCGCAGATGAGCGTAGGGCCTTCGAAGAAGAAGAGAAGCGCTATAATGCGATGAAGCAGCAGCCGCAGCTTTATGGGCAGGCAGTGCAGAACAGCTACCAGAACACCCTTACCGGCGCGCAGGTGACGTCCAACAACAGTATAACGCTGGGCGACGCGCCGCTGACCGAAGGTATGCTGCCACAGATCAAGAAAGCATTGGGGGCTAAGTAATGACGGGTAACATTGTTAGACGCCCCCGTAAGCCCATGGGTTGGTGGACGCCCGAAAAGCGTCAAGTAGCTTGGGATATGTACGTAGAGGGTAGGTCTTTTGAAGAGATCGCCAATCACTTTGACGTGAGCCTCTCTGCCGCCGAGCGGCAGGTCTACGCCTATAAGAAGGAGTTAGTTGGATGAGTAACGAAACCAAGCGCCCCAAGATCATGGTCGCCACTCCCATGTACGGTGGCATGTGCACTGGGATGTACGTGCTGGGCTTG
>Ga0181356_1001429_pt1 | contig 10417 bp, 11 predicted proteins | sample Fa13VDMM110SN_FD_130104 | JGI IMG/M metagenome (GOLD analysis project Ga0181356, IMG submission 130104) | Freshwater viral communities from Lake Michigan, USA - Fa13.VD.MM110.S.N | ecosystem: Environmental > Aquatic > Freshwater > Lake | place: USA: Michigan | collected 2013-09-24 | reverse complement strand
TTATTGGTGTGTGTTGTGTATGTATAATATCAAAATCCACTTCACCTACTTTATACATAACATTTTGTTGTGATGGTTGAAATCCTTGTGGAGTATTAAACCCCCATTTACCATCCCCCATTTTATAACCCGGAGGTGTATTAAATGGTAAAACTTTAATCCCTTGTTGTTGGGCTAATTTAGAAAGAGGTCCGTTTATATCTGAAAGAACTGTAACGTCACAATTTAATTTTTTAAGTCCTCTTGCTAATTCGTATACATACATTTCTGAACCTGTATACTCTTTAAAAAATAAACAAGAAAGTAATACCTTTAACGGAGAATCTATACTCAGATTTCTTTTAACCTTTACGGGTAATACATCTTTATATTTTTCAGCAAAAATCTCTCTATTTTTTTCCCATTGTTCATTTGTCTGACCAATTGATTTATGTGTGACTCTTACATCATACATAACACCAATTTTTACTCCTTCTATAAAATTTCTAAAAGAAAAATCAACATCATAAAAATGGAAGCCACCTATACCCTCATTAAATTTTTCCTTAATATTTTTTTTATTAATTACAATAAATAAACCATCAACTAAAACAACATCATCAATCTCGTTACCTTTACTTTGAGAGTATTTGGATTCCCATTTTTTACCTTCATGTTCGTGATTAACAATTCCTTTCATTTTAGAAAAGTCTTCCCACCACTTTGCAGATTTTGGCATACTTGTAGTACCAGCCAATCCTAAAATTCCGTAATCAGAATTTCTTTTAAAATGTTTCAATATTTTAGACCCCCAATTCTTTGAATCGAAATATACATCGTCATGCATTAATACAACGATGTCATTTGATGATTGTTTTAATATTTTATTATATACCTCCGTTAATGAAAATTCCCCATTATTTTCAAATGGTATAACTTCAGGTTTTGAGACACCTGAAGTTTTTGTTAACATATTAATAAAATCATTATCAATACTTCTTGTAGAAAATCCTATTGTTATCATATATTTTTAACTGTTTTTGTATTCTATTAATTTTGGTAACACTAAATTGAGGTATTCTTTAAATTCATTTTCAGTCATAACCCCCTTAAAAGAATTAACATTAAACGAACACATAACAACATTATCTTTAGTATACCCCAACTTAGGATCTAATCTTTCCAATGAAATACTATTAAAATTAAGTGTCCCTGTATTATGTTTAATATCAATTCCAGTATAATAACATTTACCATTTTGTGAATTGTAGATGCCGTATAAATCCCCATTTAATAAATCAAATGGTACGTTTTGTAACTGACATTTTTTTCTTAGGTTAGGTAACTTACTATTAAAATAATGTTCTAATGAATTTTTATAACTTTCGGATTTTTTTTTATACCCTTTTTTTACACACTCATATTTAGAAAAACATTCCTTACAAACTTTTTGATGTCCGTCATAATTTGATCTATTTTTTGAAAATTCATCAATTAATTTAAACGACTTACATTTAAAACATTTCTTTTTTCCATCAATTATTGGTTTGCATCTATGTTTTGATTCTGAATATGTAAATTTTTTATTTGCAACCATACCACAAGATAAACAAACACATTTTACTGGTTTTTGGCTCCCATAAGTCAATCCGTGAGAATAATAACCAAACTCATTAAATGTTAATTCTTCGTTAATTTGCCATTGACCATAACTCATAATATTTATATTTTGTTTTTATTTAAATATAAATATATGATAAAACAAAAAAGGATTTAATTTAAAACAAATTCGTACTACCAAACCCTTTATCGTTTCTATCTTTTTCTTGTATGGATTCTACTTTAACTAAATCTACCCATTTACCATTTAATACGGGACAAATAACTGCTTGTGCAATTTTTTGTCCTTTTTCAATTTTAATTCTATCATTAGTGGTGTTGAATATAATTACTTTAATTTCACCTTGATATCCACTATCTACGGTGCCGGGAGAGTTTAATACCATTAATCCTTGATTTAATGCCAATCCACTTTTAGATCTAACTTGTATTTCATATCCGTCAGGAATATCAAATCTAAGTCCTGTTGGTATTAATTTTCTGTCGTTTGCTTGTACCCAAATTTCTTCGGTTGATCTTAAATCAAATCCAGAGTCGGAATCGTAAGCGTACTCAGGATTTTTATTTTCACTATCATTAACATATTTTACGGGTACCTTCCTTTCAATAGTTGATTCTACAGGTTGGTTATTGAACATTTTTTCAATTTCATTAATATCAACACCCATTGATTCCATCATGGCTTCTGGAGATGTCATATCAACATTACTTAATTTACCTTGTAGTTCCTTAAGCATTTTCATATTGTCTCTCATATCTTTTATTTTTCCAAACATTATTTTAACTCTTTTAATTTTTTTATGAATTGTACTAAAACATCAACATCTTTTTCACAATACTCTGAAATTTGTGGTAGTTTTTGTTCTATCCAATATGCGTGATGTACTTTATCTCCCGTAACCTCTCCGTCTTTAGGGGTTTCAATACCCATAGTGGAACATACTAAATCCAATGAACCAATAGATGTGTATGCACCATATTGCCAAATTTCTTTTGTATCGATAGCTTTCACTTCCCAAGGCTTAGTGTCGTAAGATGGTAATAACTTAGACGGTAAAATTCCGTTTATTATCATTCTTTTTGCCAACATAGGAATATCAAAATTCTTTAAGTTATGTCCACATAGATAAAAATCTAACTTATGGCATCTATCAAGAAGATTTCTAACTTGATTTAATAATTCCTTCTCGTCGTCTCCTGAGAAGGTTTGTCTTTTAACTTCTCCGTTTTCCATAACAAACGCCATTGATACGCAAACTATTTTTGCAAATTCAGGAACAAGTGCCGCTCTTCTTTTAAACATAAAGTTTTTAGGGTCAATATCGACAGCTGCGTCTTCTGGAAAACGTTTTTGGAACCAATCAAAGTATTTGTCAAATTGTTCTGCAATTTCGGGACTAAACTTTTCACACGAGTCATAATCAGGACATCTACCAACGGTTTCAATGTCCAAGAATAATATTTTTGTAATGGGTATATTTATCATTTTACTAAGGATTTATAAATTTCTGCTCTATCTTTTGTTACTTTATTTAAATCGTACGTGTCTTTCACGGTTTCATATAACCTTTGTCCTAAGTCATATGCAAAATTAGGGTTATCGATTAGTTTTTTCATATATTTCGCCCAATCACTATGACTTCTTACTTCATCAACTAAAAGAGCATTACCATCGGTAAATTCACCATTTTTAAGTGAGTGTTTTAAATCTATTGTGTAAGGACCAACGTTAGATGCGATTATCGCCTTTTTATAGAATCCTGCTTCAATAACTTTTAATTGTGATTTTACTCTATTGAAAATGTGGTCTTTGATTGGTGCTAATGATACATCAAACAATCTATAATTTGATGCGTAACTTGTAACGGGTTTTGTCCAAACTCTATTATAGAAAGGTAGAGTATCAGACACATATTCTTCATCTTTAAATTTTAAAAGAAAATCTTTATGTTTTGGATCAACAACACCATATTTATTTGTAAAAATTTCTTCATATCTTGCCCAAACCGTTTCTTCAGGTTTTATATCCCTTTGTTTTTGTTCTCCCGTTTGTTGGTTAATTTCAGTTACCGTTCCTCTTGTATCAAACCCACAAAGGTACATACTAAATTTATCTTTATGTGAACTTAATTTTGAAATCGTTCCGTCTAATAATTTTAAATCGTGTAAGTGAGATGAACCACCTAACCAACCAAAACGTAACTTATCTGAAGGTAACGTCTCATAATTAAATTGTGGTTCTTTTGGGTTAATTGCGTTTGGTAATATAAATACATTTTTATTAAATTTTCGTATTTCATCCGCAAAAAATGTGGTAGTTGTTGTTACATAACTTGCAACCTTTAGATTTTCAATTATTTTTTTATGTAGATTGTTTTGAACAACCAATTGATGTACAGGGTGCTCCTTTGTTGGTAACCAATAGTCGTCAAGGTCCATTATAGTGATAATACCAAGACTATTTATCCTTTGGATTAGATTGACTGAATTATCGTACTCGTGCCCAACAGTTCTATGGAAATGTACAATATCATATTGTTTCCAATAATTTATATCATTAACCTTTGGTTCATAGTCGATATCGACGTGAAATTCATCACCGTGATTATTTTGTAGACAGACATGGGGGTCTATAGATCGAAATTTTCCGACGCCGGTTTTGTCACTAGGGGCTACCAAAACTCTAATTTTTTTTGACATATTTACTTATTACTTTATTAATTATTTTTGGGTCTTTATTAAAATCAGATTCCCATATTATTTCTAAATAATAACCTTTTGTTTTGATTAAGTCAATTTTATTGTCATCATAATCCCATATTTCTTTGGCTGTTTTCTTTTTAATCTTATGATAATAATCTGGCTCGTATTTATTTGGGTTGCAATGCCAATAATCTCCATTATACTCAATTATTAAATTTAAATCCGGCACAAAAATGTCACATATGTATGGTTTCACTACAAAACTATATTTAGATTCTTTATATTTATTTTTTATTATGTTATAAACATTAATTTCATTTTTTGATCTATTTTTATGTTTTGTCGGATTTAGTCTTATTCTTTCTAAAAATTTTTCTGTAACCTTCTGCCTATGTTTATCATTGGACATACCGTTACTTTCACCCATACCTTTACCTTCCCTACTTTTAGAAATTTGATTTTTGGTTTTTTTAGAATGTTTTTTACCGTAAAATGGATTACCCTCACCTATTTGTAACTCTAATGAACATTTTTTACATCGACTATTTTCTTTTACCTTGTTGAAGTGGTTCCTGCACGCAATTACTTTGTCTTTTGATTTTGTTAAAATGGTTTTTTTACAGGTAGGACAAATTCGTTCAACAACATAAAATCCATCACTTTCGGTAATTTTTAATCTAGCACATCGATCCCTTTTCCTTGTAATTTTGTGTTTGTTTAAAATTTTTAATATTGTTGGTTTAGACACTCCAAACTCTTTAGATAAAATTAAAGAACTCTTACCTGAAAGGTATTCTTTTATTAGCGTCTTTTCATCGATTGTTAATTTATTCCCCATAATAATTATAAATAGTCCTGTCCTATCAAAAGGAAATAGATAGTGAATAAAAAATCCACCCTTTTGGGGTGGATTAAAACATAAAATTTAAAATCTTATTTTTCCAATTTTTTAATCTTTGTAACCTTACCAATAAAAAGATGTTGTCCAACTTTAAACTGTATCACTTCGTTAGTGTTTTGAGTTGATTCAACCAACATACCAGCATCTTTCAATTCTTCTCTAACAACATCTCTCACCGTATCTCTAACAACGTCACGTATCATAGATTTCATTTCGTTAATATTTAAGTTAGGTGTATAATGATTTGTTTGAGGTTCCTCAACACGACTTCCTACTTTATTAGTGGTTGGTATCTCTGATATTTTATTTGATCCCATATTCATTAATCTCTGAGCTCCCTGTATTACCTCTTCAGATATATCAACACCACCAGTCATACTTGATGGTTGAACTATCGGTTGTTCTATCATTAATCTTTTAATTTCATCAGGTAATTTGGATTTTAATATCCTTCCTTCTTCTATTGGTTGTGTTGGGTCGAAATTACTTTGTTTTTGTGTTTGTTCAGGTAAAAATTCAGATGGTAAATTGTACGTAGCATTAACGGGTGAAAATTCTTCAACCACAGGTATATTAATTTTTCTATTGTCTGAACTACCACCTTTAATCTGTTCTGATCTTTCCATTATTTTTTTTGATACTGCAAGTCTTTGCATTAATTCTTCTGCTGTTCCCATATTATTAAGTTATATTAGTATTATTATCAAATTTAGCGTTAACTAAAACTCTATCCATTGATTTATCTCCGTTAGGGTTATAATTAGGTCTAACATCATAAAACTTATCTAATGTGTCTTTAAAAGTAAAGATTTTATCTAACCTAAATAATCTCCATCCTGGTAAATAATTACCTTTATTTTTTTCAGACCAAGACGCGCCTTCAGTCTCCCAAGCTCTAAGAACTAAATTACCCTTTTTACTATAACCTAAACATACGGGTTCAATCGATCTATAACCTTTACCTCCGTTATCGTCACCGTCATAATAAATCGTTACAATCTTTTTCTTTTTAATTGCGTCTTGGACATCACCCATAGATGCGATTTCATTTATTACACTTTTTAAACTCTCTAAAAGTTTCATTTAACGTTATAATAAGGATTATTTGTTGAGTATTTATTAACTTTTAATTCTTCTTTTCTAAATGCGATATCTTCACTAGTACCCGCATTATTGTTATAAATATCCAAGTCACCACCAGTACCTCTACCTATTTTATCTCCCGTCGCCAATGCGTCAGGGTGAACTGTTGAGTATTGGTCGGTAGGTTTAAAATCATTTCTTGGAAATAACTTTTTTCTTTGTTCTTCCGCAATTTTAGATAAAGTATTATCAGGTTGGGAAAAGTCCAATTTATCTGATTGTATAGCCATTTTACGATATTATTTTTATTAGTTTATTTATTCTTTTAATTGATTGCTCAACTTTTAAATTATCTACAGTACTTACATGTTTATCCGCTAAGTTTGTACTGTTTTTTTCGTGAGAGTCGATATATTGATTTAACATACCTGTATCACTTTTATGTCTCTTACTTGAGTCGTCATTGTCTCTCCAAACACGTAAAACTTCATCACACCATTTTTTCATTCTTTCACCTCCGTTTAAGACGTATGGTGTACTGTCTTCTTTACCTGAGTATTGATCAAACCAATTTTTGATTCTTTTTATTTGTTGGTATGTTACATATCCGTTACTTACAATTTCTTTATTACGATTAAACCCTTCAGTATTACTGTTAGCATCCACAGACGAAAAACATTTTTTAAGATGTTTAATCAAATCTTCAGGTAATTTAGCACTTCTATCGTATAGGTTACTGTTCATCTTTTAATAGTTTAATTAATTCTTGTATTGTAATTCCGTTTTGTTTAGCCATTTTTTTTATTTGGTTTAAATTTCTTACCAATAATGGGTGGATATCCGTTTTTTTTAATTCTTTCCCCTTATCTTTCGGATCCTTATCGAAGATAATATCTTCAACTATATCACTAACCTCATCTAAACCTTTTTCTTTTAGTATTAATCTATCGATAAAATTCTTTTTATCTTTTATTTTTTTAGGTACTTTTTTATGAAGTTTTGGTTTTTTTCCTTGTTGTACGGTTCTTTCAATTGAGGCATCGTTATCTAAACCTAATTTTTTCTCAAAATATTCAACGGTCTCATCGTAATCCATAAACAAAGTGTCTTCATATCCAAACGCATCACGCATATTTTCCTCAGAAATCTTACCTTCACCATAATAACCATACCATCCTCTCATCATTGGATCTCTTGGGTTTCTAGCCATACCTATGGTTTTATCCATAGTAGTGGAACCCTGTAAACTAGATGCTGGATCTAAAATAGGAATTGAGGAGCTATTCCAAGTTCCGTCAACATCAACCAATTCTGTTACCTCTTCTTCTTTATTATTTTCTTTTTTTGTTTTTGATTTAAATATTTCGTGAGTTTTGCATGGCATATATTTTTTACTACCATCTTCGTTGTGGTAGTGGGAACCAATACACCCTAAAGTTTTTGCCACCCTTTCAGCTCTCTCCTTTGTAGAATATTTATACGATTTCATATATGCTTTTACCTATAAATACTGCGAACAAACTATTTATCATAAAAAACAATGCCGAGTCAAAACATAAACTCATATTATTATTCAAAATATAGAACAAAATTAAATTATGGTTTTAATTTTGATATAACTTTGGCTTCCGACGAAAGAAACTATGATGAAGAGGTGGTTTTTTCAAATAACCTTATAGGTGAAAATGACGGGAATCGACTACCAATATTTTTTGATTTAAATAATGATTTAACATCAACCCAACCATTTATTACTTTTGGACAATATATATCGGGTAATACTTTGGTTTCTAAAAATTACTTTAATCCAAATAACGATGATTTATCTTGTTTAACAACGTATAGTGGTATTTGTGATGTTGGTTTAGTTGGTACGGACAATGGGTTGTATACAAAATTATCGGGAGAGACTCTAAATTATATGATGGGTATTGATGATACGTATAAGTTTAACCCTCATTATAGAGATAGAAGATTTAAAATGCACCCTGTAACAGGATACACTCAACAACCTAATTCAGTTTTTTCAGGTAGACCAAAAAACACAATATATAATATTGTCTATAAAGATAATGGAGATGATGTTGGGTATTACCAAGAATTATATGGTGGGTTTTATCAAGGGTTTTACAAATTAAATGGATATGATTATGAAGTTTTTCCAGAAAGAGTAAATAAAGGATGGACGGCAGAAATGGTTTTAAAACCAAGAGTTAGTGACCAATATGTAATTAACAACGCAACTGAAGAGTATTTAAATACTAAATACCCAAATAATGCTGGTACATTTTTTTATTTTGGTACAAGAGCAGAAAATAAGTTTTATCATAATGTAAGTGGATCACCTCAGTCTGATTCAGGGTACACAAGAATAACAAGTGGTTTAACCTGTATTGAATCTTGTGCTTGTTCTAATACCGGAGTAACTAATTCAAATTGTATTCACATTTATCCAAATAGTGGGTTTACAACTATACATAACACAACTTGTAATTGTGGTTGTGCTATAACTGAAATTGTACCACTACCTGAAACCGATCCTAAATTTGATGTGTTGTCTAACGCATTATCAATTAAGTTTAACGGATGTCCCGAAAATCCAAGTCTATGTGTAAAATATATTAAAATTACAGGTTCGTGTGTAACCACAGGAACTTGCTCAACTACCGGAATAACATATCAAACAGGATACACAATAAACGAAGTGTGCTCAAACCCAATATATGATATATGTGGTATAGAATGTGGTGATGGAGTACAAGATAAATGGGTTATGGTTAGTGCGGTTTTTGAGAGGTACCGTACAATTGAAAATTGTGACTTACTTAATTTAGGGGGTATAAATAATATTTTAACAGTAACCACTCAATCATCGATTGATAATCAGTCTTATAAATTAATAAGTCCACCTGAAACACATTCAGAATCAACATTAGAACCTAAAGTTTATAAAATTAACTTTAATAAAAAATGGTTTGATAAAATAGATTATAGATTAGGGACTTTAAAATTATATGTGAATGGTTATCTTTTTATGGTTATTGAGGATTTTGAGGAAATAATACCAAGACAATTAAATACAGAAAAAGAAAAACAGGTTGGGGTTCCGTTTAATATTTCATTTGGTGGGGGGACACAAGGGTTACATGATCATTTAATTTTTTCGGGTTGTTCAAACTCCGACGGTCCATACATCCAAGACCCTGAATTATTTCCAAATAATATTTTATCAGCAACAACTTTAAGTGGTTTATCCACTAATATCTTGCTTGAACAAAATTTTGGGGGGACATTTATGGGAGGTATTTCTCAATTTAGAATGTATGTTGAGCCGTTAGGTTCACCTCAAATCCAACATAATTTTAGATTATTAAAAAATAAATTTAACTTATTTGATTTTTGGTGTCCCAATTGTGCTATAACAAATGGATATATTGCTGAAGGTTATGTTGATGAGTTCTATTTTGAATAAACTTTATATTTATTAAATAAAAACAATGGGATTAGTTACAAGACAGATAGGTCCAGATGCTAAAGGTAGTAAACTTACCTTTGCTGATATGGATAATAACCTTTATTATTTGCAAAGTTTTGGTGTAAGTGGGATGACATTTTCAGCAAACACCCTAACACTTATAAACCCAACAGGTGGGACAATATTTGTTACTGGTATAACACAAGGAGTTAGTAGTAATTACTTACCTTTAAGTGGTGGTACCGTTAGTGGGTCAACAAACTTTACAAGTGGTTTAACATCAAACACAATTTCTGCAACAACATATCAGAATTTACCTGTAAGTGGTTTAACTGCAGGAACTAATATTAATGTTAGTGGGTCTAGCGGAAATGTTACCATATCTGTGACGGGTATTACGGGTGGATCAACATTCACAGGAGGGACTGTATCAGGGGCTACTAATTTTACAAATGGTTTAACTGCCAATACAATATCTGGAACAACATATCGAAACTTACCTATAAGTGGCATAACTGCAGGAACTAATATTAATGTTAGTGGTTCTAATGGTAATTTTACAATATCTGTTACGGGAATAACAGGTGGCTCAACATTCACTGGAGGTACAGTATCAGGAGCTACTAATTTTACAAATGGTTTAACCGCATCGACAG
>Ga0181356_1001426_pt1 | contig 10429 bp, 6 predicted proteins | sample Fa13VDMM110SN_FD_130104 | JGI IMG/M metagenome (GOLD analysis project Ga0181356, IMG submission 130104) | Freshwater viral communities from Lake Michigan, USA - Fa13.VD.MM110.S.N | ecosystem: Environmental > Aquatic > Freshwater > Lake | place: USA: Michigan | collected 2013-09-24 | reverse complement strand
TGTCCAAGTTGTTACTCCAACAGGTACAAGAAAACTATCTGCATAATTTAAGGTGGCAGTAAGTCCAGGAGGTGGTGTAGAACTTGTAATTTGTACACCTTGTTTTAATATTCTTAAAGATGTAAAGTTTCCATCATCATTTTTAGTTCCTACAAGACTAAGATTATTAGTTACACTTCTTCCTACTTCTAAAATAGGATCTAAAGTATCTGTTAAAACTAATCTGGGTATAGTATAAGTAGGAAGATTAGCTGGGAATAATATCTCATCAAGAACTTGTACTATAGTTTTAGTTTTCCAAACTGCTGCAGTCTTAGAAGTAAGTAAATTTATTGTTTGTGAAGGTGTAGCATCTGCAATTAAGGTGTTATACTTAGTTTGTAAATTAGATGCTAAATTAAATTCTAAACCGGTATTAGGTTCTAGATTTATTTGAGTATATGTAATTCCTCCTGAGAAAAGATCACTAAATATTTGATAAAGAGTTTTATCTGCAAAATTATATCCTGCAGGTATACCACCTAAAGCATTTTGTGCAAGAAGATTTTCAAAATATAACTGCCTACTCTTCATACCAATATGTGATTACTACAGTGTCATTACTCTCAATATTATATCCAAATAGCTGAGAAGGTGAGTATGTTACTGAGTTAGCATTGTAATCAGTATATCCTGTATAATCTACACCATTGATAGTAAATGCAGAAAAGTATTTAATATTTTTAGTGGGTGTAAATGAAGTTTGAGAAGAATTAAGTGGTTTAATAGCCTGATTTCTATCAGGAGTTACTGGTTGCAAAGTAAAAATATCTGTCCACTGCTTCATTTCTTTCTGTTTATCTTCATCAGGAGGATTAATTATATTATTCATCATAAAATAATTAGGCCACTCATCATCTTTAACAGTATACGAATTTAAGTTAAAGAGAGCTACTATTGGTTTTATATTCATATTACATTCTCTAAAGTTAGAGATAACATCATATATTTTATAAGTAATCCAATAATAATCTGCAGTTCTAACTAATCCTGAACGAGAATCATAATCTTTTTGAATCCAAATAGCAGACAAATAATCAATAAGAATTCTCATCATGCCTGTTTTATTATAACCAGACATGCATATCTTACCATAACTTTCTGAGTATATAGAGTCTTTTAAAACTTTAGAAATTTCTTTGTAATATAATTTAACAGCTTTATCTCTAATTAGTTCTAACTCAGTTGGATAATAACAAACATTTGGCTCATCTTCTCCTATTTGAGGAGCAGTTGGAGTAAATAAATAACTAGCTTTAGATGTAGGTGTAAATAAGTATTTAGTATAAAAACTTAATGGTTCAGTAATAAAATACTTAATTTTTGCTTGTGGTGTAAAAAAGTATGCTACACTATTATTAGTAGGTTCACTAATAATATAAATAGGAAATCCAGTACCATTGTTATCACCTAAAGCCATAGTTAAACAAGTCTATTAAAAAAGTTAGAATAATTTCCTGGAACTTTTGCACCAGAAAAAATAGTATAATAAGGAAGAAGTTCATTAATTTCAATAGCATAAACACTATTTTTTAATAAAACATCTGAAGATTCACCATAAGGGTTTACAAAATATGCTACCCAATATGGAAAATCATTAACTGTTGGAAAAACTGCCGGCAATAAAATTTCTCCATCTTCTTGATCAACTTCTATAGCTATAGCACTTTTAACAGAGTTAGTTCTTTTGATAGTACAAGAAATAATTTCTTGCTCTTCATCAGAAATTCTATCCTCATCATATTTATATTTGCTAGAAACTCTTTTTAGTTTTATCAAATCTGTATATGCAGTTCCTCCACTTGATGGTACAACAATTTGAGTTGATGAATTTGCAGAATTAGAACTACCTTGAACATTTAAGTAAGGATAAAGTATTCTTTGATTATTAGATTTTTCAACACTAATAAGAATATAAAACCCTTCAGTAACATCAATTGAAATTCCTTTACCATTCCAAGAATTTCTGTAATAATAAATATCTTGATATGGAGTATCAGGAGTATTTACCTTACTTAATTTATATCTTTTACCTTGAGTATATTCAACACTTCCTGAATTATATACTGCTGTAATTTTACCTGCTATATTTAAATCATTAAAATCATCTCCATAAAATAACATATCATTATTTACAAGAGCATCACTAGGATAATTAAATGTAAATGGAATTATAGTTCCCTGTTCCCATGAAGTTGTGGTACTATTATATTCATATGGTCTATTTTCATTAGCTACAACATATTCAAGACCATTAGTAGGACTTTCAATATCAGCAAGATTTCCAAAAGTAGCAACAGCACCATCATAGTCATCAATATTAAAAGCTTTAATATATCCATCAATAATATAAGCTTTACCAGAAGATTGTGGATCAAGATTCCAACCAGCTAAACCTGTAGCTCCTGCTCCAATTGGTTCTTCTGTACCAATAGCATGCAACAAATTATTCTCAAAAAAACTACTAGTAAAATTACTTAAGTTTTCAGTTGGATAAGTTCCATTGAATTGTTTATCAGAACTAGGAGCAAAAGATTGACCATCCCAGTTATCCATATTACCATTAACTCCAAAAGCTGCTCTTGTCTCAGGAGTATTCTTAAATATAAGAATTTTTGAAAATTGTTTTAAAGCCATGTTTTTTATATTTTATATTTTTAATATTATTATGGAGTTGGTGGTAATGTAGGAGTTATTTCTAATTTCCTAACAGGAATTTGATCATCTATTTCTATTTTATAAGTTGTGTTTTTTAATATAGAAGAAGATGTAAGTCCATAAGGATTAATAAGATACACACTCCAATAAGGAATATCTGATGCAGATATTGCATCACTCTCAGAAGGAATTGTAAGTTGTTGAGAAAGTGTACTTATTGGTGTAATAGTACAAGGAATAGAATCTACATATGAAATTTGTGCATTAGTAAGACCATCTGTAGCATTACTAATAGTACTTATTGGTACTATTGCAAAGTATTTTGGATTTATAATATTATTTCCAGATGCACTTCCTCCATATGCAAAATAATCATCTGATACAGAAGTTACTGTAGGATTTATATAAGGAATTGAGTTATGTAATTCAAAATTTTCATCATCATCATAATCAGAATTTTGTATTAACATATAAAAAGAACTATTCTCACCAAATGGTAATCCTACAGAATTTTTACTAAGATGATAGATATTTTTATTTGCATTATTAGCTCCTAATCCTCCATAAATAACATTTTGAGGAACACTTTCAAGAGTTACTATTGTTGCAGAATTTATAACTTTAATTTTGCCTAATATATTTAAATCTTTTTCTTCTCCTCTTTGAACAAATAAATAATCTCCAACTTCACAAGAACTAAAAAATCCACTCTCAGATGAGGTTACAGTACCATTAGAATTAATGGTACCATTATTTACATTTTCTCCTAATTTAACAGGCAATTTAATTTCATAATCATCTGAGAGAGTTGTTAAATCTACAGGAGTGACATTATCAAAATCATAATTTGGAAATGTTTCTGAAAAAACATTATTAGTAAAAGCAGCTGTTGTTTCATCATTAACAACAAAATACTTTACACCACTTATATATCTTAAATATGCCATAACTTATTTTAGTTATACGAGACTCTATTTAACAATTACATTTTTTAGTTCCTGCTTGATCTGCACATCCATCACAAAGTAACTTAAGTTCTGCATACAACTCATTAGCATCATAAATAGCTGCTAATGCTCCATCAATATCTGTACTTTTATATTGTATCTCATATACCCAGTCCTTATCAAGAAGTTTTTTCCAAGTTTCATAGATAGGAATAAGACGCAAAGCTTTTTGATAAAGTACTTTATCTAACTTACATGTATCACAAAGATGATCATCAAGAAGAACTTTCTTTTGCAACTCAAGAACACAATTTTCTATCTCACAAAAGTTTATTATATATCTATGTAAATTATCAGAACTTACTTTATAAATACCATCTACATCAAATGTTATTTCTTCAAAACTTAAAGGTACAATATCAATAGTTTTTAAAACTCCAGTTGAGTTGTAATTTGAGATAGTAAAAGTTAAAACTTCATTTTTATAGTTGTATATTCTATACTTACCACAAGACATTCTTCTAATTTTCCAACCTCCACAAATTGGAAATACAACTTCTTTAGTTACTGTAGTAGTATAATTAGTTACAGCTGCTACAAGTTTAACCATAGTTAATTTTTCAGGTTTCCATAATCCTTTTTCTGTATTAAGAGAACCATAATAATATTTTTCTCTTAAGTATTCACTTATAAATAAATCATTCTCAGCAGGATTTTCATCTGCATAATCAATAGCATCATCATTTAAATCTGGAGTATCTGAAACAGAACCTTGAAGTTCCCATACATAAGTATTGGTATTAAAATAATAAAGAGAGTATCTTATATTAAGATTAACATTTGATGGTAAAATATGCAAGTTCTCATCATTATTAAAACAATTAAAATTTAAATTTTGTAATAAGATACTTGCATTTTCATTAATTTGTAAACAAGAAATAGTTGGTAAATCAAAAGTAGGTTTATATTCTTTAACAATAAAAAGTACTTCTAAAGACTCTTCTAAATTAAGATCTGGATTAATTGCTTTGTAAACTACTTTATATTCAACATCTTCTGAAGATGCTTCTGAAAAAGTATAAGGATAAAATAGTCCAGGAAGCACATTATTATAAATAAAAATAATTTCATTATTCTTATAAATATAAGCTTCAGCTCTTACATTATTCTCAGGAGTAATAATTAAATTAGGTTCAGTAATATCAAGATACTCAAAAGCAAATCTTATTGTATAAGATGCTGGATCTTGAGTTTCTGAGTGGGTTGTTTGAGAATCAGCTAATAAAAAAATTCCTGGGTCATTAAGAGTACTATGTATAATTTCTTGATGACAATTTCTTAAAGTAGTTTCAATTTTAATTGGATATCCTTCTGGAATAAATTCTAAATTAATAGTTTCAACAAGTTGATCTGGATCATCCCATTCTACAAGACTATAAGTTTCAGTATTAATATCTACCCATAAACCATTTATAAGATTATATAAAGTATGTGAAATTGATGGAGTATAACCTCCTACTGTAGGACATGCATTATTATTTAATATTAAAGATGCCGGATAGTATGAATATGTAGTTTCTGGATCTAAAATTGTAGGAATAATATTAAGAATAAAACCTCCTCCATAATTTGGCAAATAAGTTTCTAAATCTGCCCAACCTCCTTCAAAAGGAGTTGCATTTATATCTACAGGAACCCAACCTGTTGTAGGAAAAGTATAAGGATCTGTACTTGGGTTGGTAAAATAAGTTGCTGGCCAATCAGCACCAACACAAAGTCTCCAATAAGGTACACTTGTATCTTCAAAATTTGGAGAATCTGGATTGTTATCAATATCAATTGATCCACTCCATTGAGTTTGATTACCAGGAGCAAGAAAATAAGCAATACCATTCCAATCAGAATTAGGAGAACCCATTGAAATTGGATTTTTTAAATAATAATTATATGTACCTAATGCTGGTTCTGCCATTCCAGCATTAGAATATTCTGAAGGATTTACAGCAACTGAGGTTTTAACATAAGTTCCATTTAAGTCACTCCATTGTGTACCTGCTGTATTTCCCCAACCCATAATTCCTTGAATATAACCATCACCGGAATTTGTAATACCGCTAACTATAATACTACCACTTGGATCTCCAGTACCTCCACTAGTCCAATTCCAATCAACATTAATTTGATATTCTTGAATAAGAATAGGTTCATCAAATTCATAAACCCATGGTTCAAGAGGATCTACAGGTGCAGGATCAAGTAAGTAATATACTACTTGATAAGTTCCTGGTCCCATTTCATTAGTATATGTGTAAGTTGTATCTTGAAGTAAATCTGAAATAACAGTTATTGGTTCTGTACCAGATTGTTCATAAATTTCAACTTTTAATGGTGCTTCATTATTAGTATCATCTAAGAAACTATATGTAAAATTATAACTTCCTACTACTTGTTCAACTGTTGTTGCTATTGCCATTATCTTCTGTATTTAATTCTTTATCTTTAGTAAATCTTCTTACACCAATTAATGTACTACTAGCACCTGTAAGGATTGCTGCTTGTGTATATATATCAACATACCCTGTAATTCCATGAAATACACAGTAGGTTCCTACACAGTACAAAATTAATGCTGCTAATCCATAAAGCAATCCAAATAGAAGTCCTAGTGAGGATTTACCCTTACTATTGTTAAGTGCCTCTATAAAGCTAAATGTTTTAAGATTAAGCATAAACCTTATACGAGGTTACTTCTGTAACCTAAGATGTATAAGTATACCTAATATCATAATTAAAAATAATCCTGCTAAAAACCAAAACTCTTCATGATCCCAGAACTTATCTCCCGGAAGTACAGTTTGAGGACAAGGTACTTTATACTTAGCTTTAAGAGTAGTATCATTAGGAACAATGTTTACATGTACTCCTAAACTATCTTGAGTAATTACTGCTCTATATAAGTTATCTTTAACTACAATACTATCCTTAATACACTTATAGTTATCTAGAATCTTATGAGCAATCTCCTTAGCTAAGGCACTATCCTTACATCTTTCTATAATCTTTTTATAAATCTTTTCTCTAATAACAGAGTCTTTATATAAAACTACAGTGTCAATTTTAATAAGAGGATTCTCAATTGTAACTACAGTCTCAACTGTATCTACTTTTCTAAACTGTGGAAACTCAGCATAAATTTTTCTAAGTTTTCTTTCATGCCTATCTATATCTTTAATAGCATTTTGCTCATCACTTCTTAGCATTCTACAAGAAGCAAGCCATATAACAAAGAGCAGACGTGTTATTTTTTTTACCTGACACATACTTATTATACGTCTTATCTTTCTGAAGCAGCTTCAAAGTTTTCAAGCATAGTTTTAGCATAGAATGCTTTTAAAGGATTATTAAATGGTTGGAGTTTATTCATTTTACCAAAGATTTTATAGTCACCTTTTTCATACATACCAGTATCTCTTTGGTATCTTTTAAAAATAGACATATTACCTTCTTCATCAATATCAAAATCTCCTACTAATCCTAAAAAATCAAGAGCGTTATTAATTACAGGAACAGCAGCAAAAAGATTATTTACAATTCTTAATTGGTCTTTTAGTCCTAAGATAGGAAGATAGTTACCTAAATCAGCTCTAAGCCTTGCTGCCAAATAAATAAGCAACCAATCCCAATTAGACATAGATTCTTTTTCTTCATCATCTCCTGGTTTAAGACAATTAACTAAAACATATAATACTAAAAATGCACAAAGATCTACAAAACTTCTTCTTACTCCTTCTTTTTGAATATCTGAAAGATCATTAAACTTAGCTATCATTCCAGGAAGTCCTCTAAATTCTTTCATAGAATCTCGCATATATTCATAAAATAATCTATAGTATCCTTTTTCTACAGTACCTGCTTCAAAATCAATTCTATATTCACCACTAAATATTCCTGAGTATCTTGCTCTAAATGTAGGTACAATAAATTTTCTAAACTGAAGCATCAATCTAAAAAGAGCATTGTCTTGTGCATACAATCTATCAAAGTTGTTGTATACACCATGGTTATGTTTATTAATTGCATGAAGAGTATCAATAAAGTTTTCTGGAATCTTATCCATATCAAAGTTTCCATCTTCAGGAATCTCAACTCCCCATGATTTAAGAAGAGCTAACATTGCAGTACCTTGAATTTGTACTTCTCCAATATCTTGTCCTATAAAAAGAATATCACTATTTACATACTTTTCTTTAAAAGTAAGTACTTCATCTCCAAAATTTTTAAGAAATCTACCTTGAATGGCATCAAGACTTCTAATCATATTAGATAGCTTTTGAGGATTTTTTACTTGCATTTTTATAAACTCTTTATTAGCCCAAGCTAAATCAGACCTATTAAAATGTCTACCTCCAAATGCTTCAGAATAATTAGTAAGATTACCAATTAAAAAGTTTTGTACCCAGTTAAGTGGATTTAAACCTAATCTTGTAATAGCTGTAGCTTTACCAAGAGCATCAATACTTTTACTTAATGCAGTATTATAAGCATTCTGTTCTCCATAAACTACTTGTTTAACAAATTGTTTAATGGCATCAAGTCTATTATTATATTCTGAACGAATAAGTCTTTTCTGATTTCCTTCTAAAGGATTTCCTTGCCCATCTAATATTTCAATTATAGTATCAGTAGCACCAAGATATTCACTCATTGCATGATAGTTATTAGCTTCAGCAACAAACATAAGAGTACTTCTTACAATATCAGTAGAGCTTTCAGAAACATCTAAAGTTTTAGTAAAACCAATTGGAATTTCTTTATAAGCTTTACCATCAAGCTTTGCCATATACTGTTTATCAGTACTCTTCCAAAAGTTTTTAAAACCTTTAGATACTGAATTTAAAAAGTTTGTCTCATATAAAGCAGGAACTCTACCATCAAGTCTATACTGTATAGGAATCATCCTATTAGCTTTATCATACTCATCCTTAAGTAAAGTATATAGTTTTACAATAAGAGGATCTTTCTTTAATAGTTCTTTATATTGATCAGTCTCATACTTTTTTCTATTAGGAATCCATCTATTACCTTTATACTTGTAATACATAAGTTCTCCTGTTAACTCATTCTCAGATACAATAGAAGTAGCTAAATCTGCTTTGGCTTCAGAAACTTTTTCATAGTAAGAATCTAAGTATTTAAAGAATTTTGCTGGATCATATTTTCTTATTTTTTCCATATCTTCTTTAAAATCTACAGCAGAAATATTAATTCCATTTTTCTTTTGGAATGCTTTTCTTTCTCTATAAACTTCATCCATTTTACTTTGAATTTGTCTAGCTTCTTCTTTCTTACCACTAATATTAGCAAAGTTTTTCTTAGCATATAACTCATCAGAAAGCTGATAGTACTTATTCAAAGTATTATAATACTCAGAAGTATTATATTGCTCAACAAATTTTCTTACAGTAAGTTCTTTTTTCTCACCATTAACTTCTTCAGTAATAGTCTCAAGCCTATAAAAATCTTTTATAACTTCATCATAATTAAAATTATTCTTAACAGCTTTAACTACAGGTACAAGTTTTCTAAGAAGCATCTCATCTTGTCTTCTTGCTACTTCTTTTCTTTTCTTAATCATCTTAGCAAAAAGACCTGTAATAATATCATTGCTATTAATAGGAGCTACAAAAAACTTATTAAAACTATCAATGTCTCTAGTAGGGTTTTTAAGTTCTTGAATAAGTCTTTCTTTAGTCCAAGGTTCTCCTTTTATTTTATTTAAATCTTCATTAACTCTAGGATTAAATTCTTCCCAAAGAAGATCTGCAAGTTGTGGAATAGCTACATTGTAATACTCATTTCTAGCATCTACAATTTGAGATACAAGCTTATTACTTAAAGCTTTAATTTCTGGAATATTATCATACTTCTGAATCATATTATTTAAATCTTCCATTGCTTCAAAAGAGTCAATAAAGTCTTTAGAATATGAGATAATATAAAGTTTACTAGCAGGACTTATGTCTCTTTTTTCAAGAGATTCCATAAGAGTTTTAGTGTTAAAAATATTCTTATCAACTTCTTCAAAAAATTCCTTTAAATCAGAAAGTTGTTGTGCACTTTCAAGAATAGAGAGAGCATTAGTTAAGGATTCTAATCTTTCTTTTTGAGCTTGAGTTCTTACTTTACCACCATAAATAGTAATTTGTTTAGTAATAGAATTTTTAATTTCTTGTACTTTTTGTAAAAACTTAATTTGAGGATCTTCTCTATAAATTTTACTATATGGAATAATTATATCTTCGTCTTCTGTAATAGAAAGTGTAAAAGCATTACTAGTAATTTTAGTAACCTTACCTTCAAAATCTCCTTCAGTTGTTTTTACAGAAGTTTTTTCTCCAACTTTTAAATGACTTTTAAATACTTTTTGTTCTTTCTTACTTAATGTTCCTTCAATCTGGTCATCAAGAATATTTTTAAACTCAAATTCTTGTACACTTTCATCAGCTAGTTTAGCATAGAATCTACCTTGCTGTACTTCTGTTACAATTAAGTTTGTGTAATCTATTACATCCTCAAGTTTTTCATCCCAATATGGAAAGTTAATTTCATCTCCTACTTTAAGAGAATACTTAAATTCAGTTTGTTTAAGGTGAGATAATGTATTTAATGGTTTAGCTTTAAATGAAATATCCGGTTCTATATTTCCTTCTACAATATGTTGTATTTTATATTGCCCTTTAGGTATAACAACATTGCCTGAGATTTTAACTTCTCCTGCTTCTTGA
>Ga0181356_1001423_pt1 | contig 10450 bp, 8 predicted proteins | sample Fa13VDMM110SN_FD_130104 | JGI IMG/M metagenome (GOLD analysis project Ga0181356, IMG submission 130104) | Freshwater viral communities from Lake Michigan, USA - Fa13.VD.MM110.S.N | ecosystem: Environmental > Aquatic > Freshwater > Lake | place: USA: Michigan | collected 2013-09-24 | reverse complement strand
AGTTTGACATCAGCAAGCTTGGTACGGGCGAGGGCGCTCAAGCCTATGGGCATGGGCTGTATTTTGCTGGGAATGAAAAAGTAGCAAAGTCTTATAAAAATGGCATTTCTCTAAACAAAAACTTATTTGACGTAGTTGATAGAAAAACTAGAGAATTGATTGACCCAAACACAAATGGATATGAAAAAGTAAAGGATTTCTTCAACAACTTTGCTTACGATCTTAGGTCGGGGGATACCGAAAGATTTAAGCAAGATATGGACAGAGACAAAAAGAGACAAATTGACCATATAAAAGATTTTAGGGATTACTCCAAAACGTCAAACGATCCAGATTTTTTCATGAGTGAAGCACAAAGGTTTGAAGACAACCTGCACCATTTTGATGCGGCAAAGTCTTTGATTGATCGGGTTAAGGCTGAACCCAGAGGCCATATGTACAAGGTCAAGTTGAACGTGCAGCCGCACGAACTGCTGGACTGGGACAGGCCGCTGTCTGAGCAGCCAGAGGTGGCGCGCAAGCTTGGCTATGCCAGCCATGAAGACATCGAACAACGTAGGAATGCGCTTCAATCCAAAATGCGTCCTATTGACATGGACAAGTTTTACGAACCTGAAACCCACGTCCTTACTCCAGAAGAAGAACAGGCGCACACAGACGCAGGTCCGCCCTTGGAGCATTGGGGCAACATGACAGGTGAAGACCTGCATAATAGGCTGGTTGCCCATACTGGAAGCAAGAAAGGTGCGGCTAATGCTATGCAGGCCGCTGGTTTAAAGGGTATCAAATACCTTGATTCTGGAAGCCGCGGTACAATAAATGCTACGGGCAGCCACAACTACGTCATGTTCCACCACGACCCCGTGCAGGTGGTGAACAAGTACGAGTATGGTGGCCGGATTGGCAAAACTGGAGGAGGAGAACTTGATGGAGAACCTGATGCAACAACTGAAACTGCCCCCGCACGTCCTAAAAATGGCCCCCAAGCGGGAGGATTTCCCATCGCAGAAGGAATACGAGGAGGCGAAAGCGTTCTTCCTGCACCGCTTTCGCCACACGGCGAGGTAGACCTTCAGGGCCTGCCCAAGGATATCCTGATCCCCAAGCTTGGGATAAAGGTCACCGCAGGGCACAACCCAGAAATCCGGCAGGTAGCCCGGGACTACACCCGGCAGGCTGGTATCGACTACAGCCCGCCCACGCTCTACAAGAAGGTTGACCCCAACCTCGGCAAGCGCATTTCGGATGCCTACGCCGACATGGCGCACTTCCCGCAGCACCCGCTTGTAAATGCGGCGTACGAAGCAATGAAGCGTGAGACGCTGGACCAGTACCGCATGATCCAGAAGGCTGGGGTCAAGATGGAATTCTATCCTGACGTTAAAAAAGACCCCTACCACAGCCAACCGCGCCTGATGACCGAGGACGTGAACAACAACAAGCACATGTACGTCTACCCAACGGTCGTGGGGGGCTTTGGTACAGGCAAGCAGCCCAAGGGCCACGAGAACAACCCCCTGCTTGGTGACAGCGGCGAACGTTGGAACGGCCAACCTGTGGTGTTCAACGACCTTTTCCGGGCCGTCCACGACTACTTTGGGCACGTCAAGGAGGGTCTGGGTTTCCGTGGTGACGGTGAAGAGAACGCATGGCGCTCCCATGCGGCCATGTACAGCCCGCTGGCCCGCATTGCCCTTGGTGCCGAAACCCGTGGGCAGAACAGCCTGTTAAACTTTGGCCCTAACGGCGAACACAACCAAACCGCCAGCGCCGAAGACACCATTTACTCGCCCCAAAAACTTGGCGTCATGCCCATTTGGGCGCTTCACGAGGGTGCGGAATTCATCAAGCCGGAAGAACGCGCCCAGATGGAGGCAATCTACAGGCACTTTGGCCTTGGGCCGGAAGGTTTTGTGGAACCCAAGGTCCAACGTGCGCCGTCTGCCTTTGTCGGGCAACAAAAGATGGCCCCAACCGCTGGAATGCCGCCGATTGGCAGGTTCACGTCCAAGGCAACGCTGGCTACGGGCGGGAAAGCGATGGAATTAACACGCCGCTTCACCAAAGACGGCACTGGTGCTACAATGGCGCTGAAATCCAAGGGGAAATGACATGGACGACATTGTAAACAAGGCCCTTGGCAAGGTTGCCCGGTACAAAGACCCGCAAAATCCCAAGATGGACGATTGGAAATGGCGTCCGTTGAAGGATGTCCACGCCGAACTGGAGGGTTTGCCCGAAATTCCCAGCCATGTGGAGAAATTTGGCGCATTTATGGACGAAACCGCTAACCGTGCGGTCAAGCAGGGCCTGACGCCCCGCGATCTGATCAAAGCCTACGCCATCACCCGGGCATCCATCCAGCGCAGACAGAAAAGTGCCGATTCCGTGCGTGAAAACGGCCTGATGCTGCCGCCATCAACCGCTAAAATGATCCGGCCCGAGGGCGCGATGGGGGAATGGTTGCATAGCCCCATGGGGCAACGGTATTTGGATGCCGCAGAGCGTGGTCAGGTTGATGAAGAGGCCGTGGCACACGCCCAGCGCGTCATGTCACCGTTTGGCTTAAAAACTGAGGCCTCTGCTTTGCCATGGGCTGCACAGGTACTTGGTCCCCACTACAAGCAAGTGGGCGATATGGTTGCCCGGGGCCTGATGGGGAAGTCCCCAACAGCCGAGTGGCAAGATTTCAGCAAGAAAAACCTGCATGGCATCGGCGTGGCCAAGGCTGGGTTCATTGCGTCGTTGCTGGGCCGTGGGGACATGCCCACGTTTGATGCGCGTCAGGTGAAGTTGCAGACTGGTATCCAAAAAACCAAAGAAGCAACGCCCATGACGAACAAGGGCGGCTTTGGTGTCATCGACAGGCTTGCCGCCCGTCAGGCCGCCATGAACCCCAAGATGGACCCCGGACTGGAACCCTACCGCCAGCACCTGACCCACCATGCAATCTGGGATAAGGCCGAGAACGCCACGACCACGCATGACGACGTGATGAACGCCATGCGGAATGCCAAGGACGGTGGCCGGATCGGGTACAGCACCAAAGGTGCGGTTGACCTTGCTGCGCCTGCCACCGTTTCCGAGCCGCCCCTGTCAGAACATCCGCTGTACAAAGCTTTGCTCGACACGGTGCATGGCGGGGTCAACACCCAATTTGTAAAGCAGGCGATCAGCAACCTTCCCCAGACTGGGTTTACAAGGTCTGGCGCGGGCCTGATGATGCGCGACCCAAGGCTTATGACGTCGCCTCCAGTTCTGTCTGACATCAAAATTACCCCCAAAAGCGGTCACTTAAACACGCCTTTCCAGCAAATGACGGCTGACTATGGGTCAAAAAATAACCTGATGCCGTCAAAAATTGCCGACATTGAGAAAATGCAGCGGGAGGGTGCCTTCTTGCGTCCCCTTATGGGGGACAAGACCCCAGCCGACACAGTTTTGATGGGCCACAACAACGTGGCTCTGACTGATCCGGTAAGCCAAGTGGGGGGCGGCGACTATGGTCGTTCGGAGTTTGCCAGAGCAAACGAAGGCACTGGTTGGCGGTCACGTCAGGGCGCATCAAAAGGTATGCAGCGTCGCATCTCGGAGTTTGGTGACGAATTTCCACAGTACGGCATCCACACCCTGATGGGCCACAAGTCTGCCGACAGTTCCAATATGCTGCTGCACTCCATCATCCGCATGGTGCCCAACCTGCCCATCAAGTCGGAGCATATCGCAGCCTTTGACGACGAGATGCGTAAAAAATTCCCCCACAGCGACGCCTACCCTCTGCCGTGGCCTGGCATTATGAACACGAACGAGGTGCATGACTTTTTCTACCGTCAGCCATCCAAGATCAAGGGAAAGAAGGGGGCATTTACGGTTGCGCTAAAAGCACGACCGGGGTCTGACGTTTCCAAGTTTGTCCAAAATCTTGACAGCGTCCGGTGGCAATCTACGGGTTTCCCGAACGTTGCGTCCGCCCGCTTTGCCAACACGGTTCCAGAACTCTTTGCCGAACCCCAGTTGTCGTCCGGCTACATGCTCACCCACTTGGACCCTACACGCGACCTTCGGGCAAACGATGAGTTCCTTTCTCACGACACATACACCCACGGCCTGCCGACACGGGGATATGCAGGTCGGTTTAAGGCGCTGGTTCCTGCGGCACAGCTTTTTGCGGATAGTCTCGGTGGCGCAAAGACCGCTACCGAAATACAGCAAACGCTGATGACAAAGTTCCCCGCAGTCAAGGTGACCCAGAAAATTGTTGATATGGTCAAGCAAGCCGAGGAAGATCGCAAAAGCAAGTATGGCTTTGCGTCGGGTGGCACTGTCCCTAAGAAGACCAAAAACATCGAACGTGCAATGTCGCTCACTTCGTTGTATGCTCTCGACCACGACCGGGACGCCGGATAACCTCAGAGGATCGCAACATGGATTTCAAGGCGCTGCGCGCAGCAAAAAACAAGAAGGCCCAGAGCATGATCGAAAGCTCTGGCGGGAAGGTGGATAGCTCCACTTGGACCCCAGATGAAAAGCTGAACGCAGATGCCAAGACGGGTATGCGCCCGATCTCGCGCCGCGCGTTTAAGGCAGGTGGCAAGGTTGAGGGCGAGAATGCCAAGACCAACCTGTCGCGCACCCCCCGTGGGTTTGAACAGAAGGTCGGTCTTGCCAACACCAACCAGAAAGATGCCAACGAAGAGCGCGAAGGCGTCAAGCACGTTGGTGGCATGAAGAAGGGTGGCCGCATTGGCATGATGGGCGGCGGCTTGCCTATCAAGCAAAAAAGTTCAAAAATGAAGGGCACCGACAATTACGATCCCATGTATGAATACAATCCTGTTGAATTGCCGGAAGAAAACCCGATGCGCCCCAGCAAGCGTAAGCTTGATGAAGGTCAGGCACTTATGGAAGAAGAACAACGCCGCATGGGCGACATGACCCGCCGCAAGGATGGTGGCCGTGCCAAGAAGGCGTCTGGCGGTTCTGATGATGACGGATACAAAGAAGGCGTGGATTTTGAGTACGTCTTGGCGGACAACCAGCCCGAAGATGGTACAAACATGACCCGCCGCTTCTTCACCAAGGCTGAGAAAAAGGCCCGGGCCAACCCTGCGCCCGTTACCGCTGCCGCCCCTAAGAAGTCCGCATCGGCAACCCCTGCCGCGTCGTCTACCATGACCACCAGCCCCCGCCCGCCTAAACGCCCTGCGGCAACCCCTGCAACTAGCTATACTCCATTTGTAGGAAGAGGCATTGCGCGCAGTGGTCTAGGTGGAAATGGCAGTATGCCAGCAGCAAAAACTACCTCCGTTAACCTTCCCGCTGCTGCTGGGGCCATTGGTACTACGGCCTTGGGGTTAGGTATTCTGGCGGCTGGCGCACGGGCAAGACCTTCTAACGGTCCCCGTGTCGAAACCCCTACCCCCACGCCTAACCCCAATTTTGGCCGTGGCACAATGGCAGAAGGCTACCAAGGCAAGTATCAAACTGGGGTGTTGCGCCCCGGTAGCGGCGGGCGCGGTGCTGGCGTAATCATGGGTCAAGACCCGATGTTTAACGCCCTTGGTGGCGGTGGCTTTGGTGCGCTTGAGCAGATCAACGACGAAACCAAGCGTCTCTACAAACGTGGCGGCATGGCCAAGAACTTTGAAGGTTCTGCCAAAGACAAGATGCAGGACAAGAAAATGGCTGCCAAGCACGGCATGTCCATGAAAGAGTGGGAAACCTCTGAGGCTGACAAGAAGCACGACATGCCATCCGCAAAGGCTGCTGGCGGAAAAATGAAGATGGTCGAAAAAGACGGCAAGAAAATTCCAGCTTTTGCCGCTGACGGTGTTGGCAAAATGAACACTGGCGGTCGTACCGCAAAGATGGGTGGCGGCGGCATGGGTATGGGCATGATGCCCGCCATGAACCCGATGGCGTCTGGCTACAAGGACGGCGGTCACGTCAAGGGCTGCATGTGCAAAGCCTGTGGCGGTTCGGCTGGTTACAAGGCTGGCGGCGAAGTCAAACACGTCAAGGGTTGCATGTGCAAAGCTTGCGGTGGTTCGGCGGGCATGAAGGATGGCGGCGGTCTTTATGCCAACATCAATGCCAAACGTGAGCGTATCGAAAACGGTTCTGGGGAGAAGATGCGTAAAGTTGGCTCCAAGGGTGCGCCTGACGCTCAGGACTTCAAGGATTCCGCCAAGACGGCAAAGAAGGAAATGGGTGGCCGTATGGCTCGTGCCACTGGTGGCCGTGCTGGCAAGGGGACCACAAACATCAGCATCAACGTGATGCCCCACAACGCCAACAAGCCTATGGGTATCCAGCCCCCGATGCCCATGCCCCCAATGGGTGGTCCGCCCCCGATGATGCCCCCGCCCTCGCCTCCCCGCATGTCGCTGCCGCCTGGTCTAGGCGCTGCTATGGCTGGTGCGTCTGGTGTTGGCCCCACGCCGCCCCCTCCTGGCGCTCCAATGCCAATGATGGGACGCAAGGACGGCGGTAAGGTCTACCCCAAAATGAAGTACGGGGCAGGCGGTGGCAAAGGTCGCCTTGAAAAAATCGACGAGTATGGTAATAACGCATAAGGTGCGCCCTCCCTGCGCCTAACTGTGGCCTCCGGCATTCCTCCCTCTGTCGGGGGCCACACCAATGATGAGTGATTAGAATGATCCAGACGGCAAGCAGCGTTTTCGAACGTGAGCTTAGAAGGATGATAAGCGAAGAACGCCATCATATCGCCACCAACATTGTTGGGGGGCATTCTATCACATCTATGGAAGAATACCGCGAGGCGGTCGGCAAGATCGCCGCGCTGGATATGGTCATTGAACTTTGCGATGACGCCCAGACAATCGTCAACAAAACCCTCTGAAGGATTAACCATGCCGCATATGCCCATGTTGCACGAAACAGACCCAAAGCTTACCATCCTAGAAGCACTTGGCGACATATCTAATGTGGAACTATTCCACAATCAAGTGCTTTTAGCGACTTATTTGCGCCCAACTAAAACAAAAAGTGGATTGATCCTTACGGACAGTCATGTCGACGAGGACAAATATCAGTCCAAGGTCGGCCTGTTGGTTAAGCGCGGCCCCAAAGCGTTCGAACAGGACGGCACATGGTTCGAAGGTATGGAGTTCCACGACCACGATTGGCTGATCTTCCGCCCGTCTGACGGCTGGTCCATCACCGTGAACAACGTCCTCTGCCGCATCTTCGACGACGTAAACATCAAGGGCAGGGTCCAAGACCCCGATGCCGTGTACTGAAGGGAACCCCCATGGAAGACGAAGACGAGATCACACTGGAACTGCCGCCGGAAGAAGAACAGCCGCAGGAAGAAGAGCCTGCGTATATCACGGACCTGAAGCGCCAACTGGAGGCCGAAAAGGCCGCCCGCATCAGGGCAGAACAGCAAGCGCATCAGGCAAACCGTGAAACCCACCGCGCCAAGAGCGAAGTGGACGACACAAACCTGCAACTGGTGGTCAACGACATCGATACAGTCAACCGGGACATTGAACTGCTTAGTCAGGCGCACACCTACGCCCTGCAAAGTGGTGACTTTGACCGCGCAACCAAAATCCAACGGGAAATGTCGGCCAACGAAGCCAAGTTGCTCCAACTGGAGAATGGCCGTCAGGCAATGGAGAACGCCCCGCGCCAACCTGAGCCACAAATGGCCCCGCTGGACCCCGTTGAGGACTTTGCCAGCCGCCTATCGCCCCGCAGCGCAGATTGGGTTCGCAAGCACCCCGAATTTGTGCGGGATCAGCGCCTGAACGCCAAGATGATCGCCGCGCACAATCTCGCCGTGGCCGATGGCATCCCCACCGACACCGACGAATACTTCGAGGCCATCGAAGAAACGCTAAAGGTGACGCCTAAAAACGACACCGATGACCAGTACGCTGCAAAGGCCGTCCGTCGCCGCGATGCTGCCCCCGCCGCTGCGCCTGCAAATCGCGGAGGCCAATCTGCAAGCTCTAACGTGGTGCGTCTTTCTGCCGCAGAGCGCGAGATGGCCGAGATGATGGGAATGAAACCAGAGGATTATGCCAAGAACAAAGTGGCCCTCAAGAAGGAAGGGAAAATTCAATGACACTCCGCCCCGAAATGCGCCCCAACGCCACCACCGCAGAAGACCCCCGCGAACGCGCCGCCCGCCGTGCCGCAGAACTGCGCGGCCATGCCGCCGACCTGAACGACGATGGCACCGACGAATACTACATCGAACTGGGCATCATCCCAGAGGGCTGGTCCTACGAATGGAAGACCCGCACCATCCTTGGCGCTGAAGACCCCGCCCACCAAGTGGCACTGGCCCGCAAGGGCTGGGAAAGCGTTCCGGCGTCACGCCACCCCGAACTGATGCCAATGGGGTACAAGGGCGCTGAGATCACCCGCAAGGGCATGGTGCTGATGGAGCGCCCGCTGGAGATCACCCAAGAGGCCAAGAACGCCGAATACCGCAAGGCGCGTATGCAGATGCGCGACAAGGAAGCCCAGTTGACACAGGCCAAGGGCGGCGAGTTTGACCGCACCAACAAGGGCGACCCGCTGGTCAAGATCAACAAGAAGTACGAGGCGATCCCGATCCCAGAATGATCAAGCCCATCACGATCTACAAATACATAGAGCGTCTCCGTAAGGCCATCAGGTCAGAGGGGACGCCCGCCATCCAAGAAGCTTGGGACAAACTGGAACCTCATGTGTCGGTGTTCATGCCAACCGTTGACAAATCCGGCGACATCCAGTAACAACTTGTCGCAGTCTCGTGGTTGGGACATGCTCTGCGTAGCGGGGCTGACAGGCCGGAAAGACGGTCAACCAATTTTGTCGGAGTGGCGCAGTGGTAGCGCGTTCGGTTCATACCCGAAAGGCCGGAGGTTCAACCCCTCCCTCCGCAACCAGATCAGGCCCAGCGTGGGGTAGAGAAGGCAGGGTTCTACGACCCATGCGCTCTGGGTGAAGGATACCCCCACTAGACAACCAGACAAATTCCTGTATATTGTACGCTTATCTCCCCTCGGTGTGGGAGATTGCACAATCCCCCCCGTTCTACCCTCGCCCCGGCGCGCGATGATGGAACTCCTGAAAAGGAGATATCCGACATGGCGAATACCTTTGCGCCAAACGGTTTTGCCCAGTACCGTGGTGCTGGTTCCGCTCCGACCTATGAGCAGACGATGGCTGCCATTGCGTCCGGCAACACAACCCCCATCTTCCTGAACGACCCCGTCATGCAAGCCTATAACGCCACTGGCGTTGGCACTGGCTACATCGCTCAGGCAACTGGCCCCGTCACCCTGACGGTGTCCGCAACTGGTATTGCCACCGTGGCAACTGGCGCGATGACGATCACCTATACGGCCATCTCGTCCAGCACCGCTAACATCCCGACCTTTGCATCGACCAACTACGCTCCGCCCGTTGGCGGCGTTGTGGTTGTGAGCAACGCCACTGGCGTCCCGAACGGTGTGTTCACGATCATCTCGTCCACCTCCACCACTGTCGTCGTCCAAAGCACTGGTGTGGCCGCTGCAACTTCGGCAACCTCGACCCCCGTGGTTACGGTCTACGTTCCCGTCGCTGGCGTGTTTGCTGGCTGCAAGTACCTGTCCACATCGCAGAAGCGCACCGTCTGGTCCAACTACTGGCCTGGTTCGGACACTTCGAACGATGTCGAAGCCTACGTCATCACCGACCCGAACGCTCGTTTCATCGTGCAGACGGCGAACTCGAACACCACCGCCACCGCAGTGGGTCAAGCTCAAGTCGGCGAGAACATTGGCTTTAACTGGCAGGACAGCACCGCAACGGGCGAAACCAATGGCAACACCGCCAACGGCCTTTCGACCATGTTTGCCGACCAGTACACCCTGTCTTCGGCTGGTGTGACGGGCGCAAACGCGGCACTCCCGTTCCGCATCGTCGCTCTGGCAAACTACCTGCCAGGTCAGGCCAACCCGCTTTCGGGCGTCAATGGTAACGATGCAACCTCTGGCTACAACGACATCATAGTGGCCTTCAACAACGCTATGCCCCGCAACTTCGCTGGCATGTAAGGAGCATAAGAAATGGCTGTTAATCTTTCTGCGATTAAAGACCTTCTGCTCCCCGGCCTCCGTGGGATTGAGGGCAAGTACGAGATGATCCCATCTCAATACGACAAAATGTTCACCAAGCACAATTCGAAGATGGCGCTGGAACGCACCGCTGAGATGCGCTTCTTGGGCTTCGCACAACTGAAGACTGAAGGCGGTCAAACGTCCTTCGACAACGGTGCTGGCGAACGTTACATCTACAACCAAGAACACGTTGAAATCGGTCTGGGCTACGCGATCACCCGCAAAGCCATCGACGACAACCTGTACAAAACACAGTTCCAGCCGTCAAACCTCGGTCTGATCGAAAGCTTCCAGCAGACCAAGGAAATTTACGCGGCAAACATCTT
>Ga0181356_1001421_pt1 | contig 10452 bp, 11 predicted proteins | sample Fa13VDMM110SN_FD_130104 | JGI IMG/M metagenome (GOLD analysis project Ga0181356, IMG submission 130104) | Freshwater viral communities from Lake Michigan, USA - Fa13.VD.MM110.S.N | ecosystem: Environmental > Aquatic > Freshwater > Lake | place: USA: Michigan | collected 2013-09-24 | reverse complement strand
TATTTGGTGGAGAGAAGAATAAATCAGCAATTCCAACAGATGGCGATTTATTAGCATAAGTAGTTGTATAACCAACATCAGAACCATTTGAACTAAAATTGAGTATTAATGTGTATATTTTATCTGTTTCAATGCTTATACAAATTTCGCTATAATTGGTTAAAGCGCTAAATTGTCCAGTATATGATTCATCAGCATTGAGTGCCGTATTTGAAGAATTTAAATTATCAATACTTCCCATCTTATATAATATATATATATATATATAATAAAAATTTTTAATATAAAAAATAATTTATATTTTTTTTTTTCATAATATAATATATATTATAAATGACATATCAAGAAGAGTTAATAAAAGAATTAACAGATAAGGGATTAAGCGAATCAACTGTTAAATTATATGTAAAAATTCTCAAAAATTTAAATGATAAAAAAGAAATTAAAAATTTAAATTTTCTTAAAAAACCAAAAGTTATTTTAGACAAAATAAAAGATTATAAAGACACTACACAACGAAATATAATTATAGGTATTGTAAGTGCTTTAAAAACTCTTAAAAGTGATTTATACAAACAATATTATGAAATCATGATTGATATGACTAAAAAGATAAATGACAAGCCAAAAAATGAAAAGTCTGAACAGCAAAAAGAAAATTGGATTGAATGGGATGAAGTAGAATCAAAATATAAAGATATGAAAGACAATTTAAAAATATCAAAAAAGATAACCGAAGAAGAATTTAATAAACTTTTAGATTATATGATTTTGTCTCTATATGTACTTATTCCTCCTCGTCGTAATCGTGATTATATAAATATGGTTATAACTAATAAAAGCGATGGAGCAAAAGATAAAAATTATTTAGATCTAAAAAAAGAACAATTTATATTTAATGATTTTAAAACCGTTAAAAAAGATGGACAATTAATTTTAAATATTCCAAAAGATTTAATGGAAATCATAAAAATTTATATTAATAATCATCCAGATAAAAAGTTATTAAAGAAAGAAGATATACACTTTTTAGTATATTATGACGGTAAGCCTTTTAAAACTGATAATTCAATTACTAGAATTTTAAATAAAATATTTAATAAAAAAATAGGTTCAAGCATGTTAAGACATATATATTTAAGTGGCAAATATGGGAATATATTAAAAGAACAAGAAAATGATTCAAAAGCAATGAGCCATAATTTACAGACGCAAAAAGATTATATAAAAAAATAATTAAATATCTAAATCTTTAATAGCAAAAATATTATGTTCTGTAACTACACATTGTGGATAATTTTTCATAATGCATACCCATCTTGTTTTTATATTTTTTTTAATATATTTTATTTCTTTTTTGTCCATTCCAATATATGATTCTAAAGCATAATTTACGCTTCTAGTTGCAGAGTAGGGAAAATAGACGAACGAATGGCATTCTGAAAGCATTGTTCTTGTATATGGTGCATTAGGATAATGAATAACTAGAATTATAGAAATATTATAATGTCTTCCAGTTGTTAGAATAGAATTTATTAATTTAAATAAATATTTTTTTACTTCATCATCATCTATATGTTCCACATCATCAAACACGGCGAGTGAATCTTTTAGCTCACTTGTTTCAATTGGATTATCTATCATATCTTGGTCTATTTTAACTCTCTTTACTAATTTTTTATCTATTGATTTATCTTCTGTTAATTTACTAAAAAAATATATTGGATTTTTCTTATAACATTTCTTATATTCTTTCATATAATTATTAGTCCAATAACTTTTTCCAGATCCAGAAGCTCCAGTAATCATTATGCAGTCTCTTTCTCTTGTAGTATCTGGAACAACTGAAAACACACCATCATTAACCTCAACTTTTTCAAAAGCATTATTTAGCTTCCCCCTAACCTTTGTTTCTTTGTCATCTAAATATATAATTTTATTGTCATCATCTCCACCTACTATTCGTGCGATAGGCTTTCCTCTGTTATTTGTGTTAAACATTCTATCTATATATATAATGAGAATATAAATAATTTATTAAATTAATTTTCCAAACACTTCAAAAGGAGCTGCTATGCCGCGAGCCATATTATTTATAAATGACACAAATGACCCTCCATTTAATTCATTTAATTTTTTTAATCTTTTTGAGTTCCATTTTGGAAGCACCCCAACTTTTAGGTCATATACTTCATAAAATTTCTTAGCTTCTCTATTTATTAAATTAAAATAATCTTTTGATAAATCTTCTAATTTATCAGGATTTACATTATCTAGACCAATATTTTTAATAAATAATTTTACTCTTTTATCACTCCCATATTTATTTTTATAAATAATAGCCGCATCAATTTCATTTGCTAATTCATATAATTTTCCAACATAAGAATTAAAAAGTGATGATATCAAAACCATTAAATTTTTATCTGGCGGATCTTCATATTTTGCAGCCAATAATAATCTTTTTAACGATTTATAATATTTACCCTCTTTTTCATAATCTTTTTGGTCGTCTAGTAATGCTTTTATATATGTGCTCATATCTAATGCTTCATTAGCAAAGAAATATATGCATGAAACTTCTTTAAATAATCCACCATCTAAATATATTAATAAATCAATTTTACATAAAAAAACAGTATTCGAAGAACCAAATGTAGCATCAAACAAAAATTCATCTAAATCTTCCATTTTAAAAATCTTTTTTTTTTGAGCATCCTTTCCTTTTTTATCATTCTTTTGAATTTTAAATTCAATAAAAAATAAATCATCTCTACTTTGAATTTTATTAAATATTTTTCTAAATTCTTTATATGCTATTTGAGCATTAACTTTGCCGCTAATTTTAGTTAAAAAATCAAAATCAGCAGGATAATATTGTGACGCCATACCCCCAGTTCCAACTAAATCAACAGGATTATTTTTAAATTGTAAAACTTTATACAAAAAATTTGTATCTCTTCCAAGATATTTTTTTTCAAGGATATCCATTATTTATAATATATATATATATTATAAAAAAATTATTAAATTTATTAATTAAATATTTTAAATTGCCCAAAGTCCTAAATCATCAAAATCCCAACCTTCCGCTTCTTGTGCCGCCGCTGCCGCTGCTGCTGGTTGTGCTCGTGCATCATAATCGGCGTCTGCTTGTGCTTGTTCTTCTTCTTGTTCTTCTTCTTGTTCTTGTTCTTGTTCTTGTTCTGGCTCTTCTTCTTCTTCTACTTGTTGCCCTCTTAATCTTCTTTGATATCTTTCAACAACTTCATCAAAAAGCCCATTTGCTTGATTTGCGGTTAGTGTTCCTTTTTTAACTTTATTTTCTAATTCTTTTCGTGCTCTATTAACACTTTCTTTATCATAATATTCTTTTTGTAATTTAAAATCTCTTCCTTTTTTTTCATCTCTCTTCTCTTCTCTTGTTTGTATTTTTTCTAATACTTGAATATTATTAAATGTTCCGTCGCTAATTTGAGTATACATTTCATTAATTGTTCCGAGATATTCGTTTAAGAATTCTAATTCTTCTTTATCTGCATTAAGTATAAACTTTTCAGGACTAAAATATTCTTCTAATACTTTTAAAGAAGGTAATACGCGTTGAACAATACTTAATACCTCACTTCTGCTACCTCTACTTAATCTATTATAATTAATTCCTCTTAAATATGTCACGATATTATCATATTTCAAAGTCATATCGGCTAAATTGTCAGTAAATCCGAATACATCAAAATTTTCTCCTGCTTCTTCTCTCTCGCGCTGAAAAAATTGTTTTTCAAATTCTACAACTATTGTATTAATTTCTTTTTGTAATAAATTTGTTAATCTTTCAACTATTGATAATTGTTGTTTACTAATATCTAAATTAGATTGCAAAGCGTCTTTATTATCTTTTATATTTTTCTTTAATCTTGAAATAACCTCTCTATTTGCTTTTTGGTCTTCATCCAAACTTTCATTTATTAAAGTCTTGTATAATTCCATTGTATATATATATATAATAAGTATATAAATTATATATAAAAATTTTTAAATTATTAATTTATTTTTTATAACTTGCTTTCGCTTTTTGCATTGCCTCTTTATAAGACACATTATGCTTCTTGGCGTATGCTTTAACATGATTAATCCATTTAGACTTAGCCCCACCAGTAGCCATTCCACCGGTTGATAATCCGCCTCGTTTCTTTTTGCCTCCAGTTGAAACTCCGCCTTCTTTTCCTAGTCCAACGGCTCCAAGTAAAGAACTAAGCATTCCGGATCCTTCTAAATCTAAATCTCGCATTTTGCCCCCTCTATGTCTTCGCCCCCCTGTTTCCATTCCACCAGTTGCCATTTCACCTTCTTTTCCTAATCCAACGGCTCCAAGTAAAGAACTAAGCATTCCAGAACCATCTATATTTTTTTTACAAGGGCGCCCTCGTCTACATCCCCCTGTTTCCATTCCACCAGTTGCCATTTTTTCACCTTCTTTTCCTAATCCAACGGCTCCAAGCAGAGAACTAAGCACTCCAGAACCACTTTTTTTACATGGGCGTCCGACTCTTCGCCCCCCTGTTTCCATTCCACCAGATTTTTTTTTACACGGGCGTCCGACTCTTCGCCCCCCTGTTTCCATTCCTCCAGTTGAAACCCCGCCTTTTTTACTACCTATTCCAAATACAAGAGGTGCAACTTTTGTAGCTATTCCAATGGCATCATCAAACCAATCACCACCCGCCATATTCTTTTTAGATGGGCGCCCTCGTTTCTTTCCACCAGTAGCCATTCCACCAGTAGCCATTCCACCAACAGGACGTCCAAGATATGAACCCCCCCTGCCAACACCTTCAAGAGTATTTTTAGTTATATTCATATCTTTTACAAGATTCCCCTGTGATTCAGCATCTCTAATATATTTATTATTGATAGCCTGTACTTCATCTCTAATTTTTCTATTATATGTGTTGTTGTCCATATTATATATTATATATATATAAATAAAAATAATTATATTAAAATTATTTTTATATTAATTATTATTTAATTTATTAATTAAAATAATTTAGAATGTAAACCCTTTTTACCAAATCCAAGAGCCCCAAGCACATTTGCTCCTTTTTGTATATTCTCATCACCTATCACATTTGATAATGCTTTTCTGGAAATTGGGAGAACACTTGACGCAATAGATTTAAGACAAGAATGAAGCCCAGAACCTACATAACGGGCAAGATGTATTTTATTCATTGCGGGGGATGCAGCGGCGTCTAAAACTGCTTGTTTAGAAAGAACACCAGATGTATATGCACTAGATGAACCATTTGATGTAGAAAGGATACCAGAATACATCATCATGGTGTTTAATTGCGGGTTCATAGTAATTGCAGTATTATTTGTAAAATTTACAATAATCTGGAATTGAGCCGTCGCGAGAGACCCCGGAGCATAATAATCTTGTGCGATATTTATTACGTCTCCAAAATTAAGCATTAAAACCGAACCGCAAGTGCTAATTCCGGTAGCCGAGTCACCTTGTCTGCCACTATATTCATCAAATGTTTGTTTGGATCCTGATTCTACAGAGGCTCTGAAAAGTTGGGTAATATCAAAATTGGAAAGAATACCAGATTGATTGTTGAGGGTGATTTGAACTGATGTAATAGTAGCATAACTATCAGAATGCACATTTGTTAGATATTGTTGACTATCGGCGACCCATACAAACACTTTATCAGGATAAGAATTAAGCATGATAGAGTTAGAGGTTAATTGACCAGTGCCACCTTCATTAATAGCAACACTTGATGCAGGGAGTTGATAATTAGTATAAGTAGCGAGGGGTGTAATAATTGTAGATGGGATTAAGTCAGATGGTTTGGGTGTTAAATATTTGCATTCAATATATGAATCAGCATAAGAAACACTTTGAACTGATTTTGTACTTCCTGTGGTAGCCGAAAGAACATAACGTAATGCTCTGGATGCTAGGGCGTCCATTTGGCAAGTAATATTAATTTGTGTAATTCCAGAAAGTCCAGCACCTTCATTTTCTCCAAAAAGAAAGGGACTAACAAAAAGGGGTTCACGAACAGTAAAGGTAATTGCAACAGTTCTGACTGCGGGTTCGGCGGCTTCATTAAAACTATTACCTGTAATACTATCAATTACAAATGAATTACGAGATGTTATAGCATTATTACAATTTGCCTGTTGATATGGATTGAATGGTGAATTAAATGTTGGTAAGTATGGGAATTGTACGGCATTAGCAGCAAGAGCATCGGCACTTGAAACTACTTGTGGTAATGCTTGAACATAAGAAGCATATTTATCGAGTTGTGTTGGTGTAGTACCGTTCCATTGTTCGAATTTTGTTTTATCAACTGCGCGAAGAAGTGGATCTAAAACTTGATTGACAGGAAGGGATAGAGTGGTGTTGTTAATTTGAACTGCCATATTTGTACAAAGTTGATTAAGTGGAAACGGAGCAAGACAATCGGCGCCACGAATAGTATTTTCATCAGCTAATAGATTAAGTGCCTGAAAGTTTACGAGTCGTTCATATTGTGCAACATTACCCGTCACAGTAATAGTTATAGTAGAACCCCAAACAACATTTCTAGACACTACGGTGGTTGTCGATGGAACCTGTACTGCGTATACGTGTTGTGAACTTGATTGCGAATTTGCGGGATATCTTTGAGTTGAAATGTTTTGACCGCTACGAAATACGGCAAAATTAATTTTGTCATCAAGGTCGAGAAGTACATCGCGAACTGGAACTGGATTAATTTGATTTGACATTATTATATATATTATGATAGAATAAAAAAAAAATAAAAATTATAAATTTATAAATTTATAGAATAACTTTTTTTATGAATTAAAAACATTTTTTATATTATTAAACTTTTTCTTCCTTAACATAATCAATAAAGAAGCATTCGCCCCAGCATCTAAAGTCATTGGATGAAGGACACCATATTTATCACGCCATGAAACAGAAATAGTTAATTGATTTAAATTATTAGATCCAATTAAATCTATCAATCTATATTCACTTGTAGGAGTATAATAAATATATTGATTTGTAGCCTCAACGCCGGAAGTAAACGGAATACTGAAATCAGTTAATACTTTTGTTATTCCTTGTTGAGCATAAATATTTGATGATGTAGATGGATTTATAAGATTTAGATTTGTAGGGGCACCAGACATTTGAGGCTCTACGGGAATAGTTCCTGAACTAAAAACAATTGCTTCAGCAGGAGACCAATTAACAACAGATGATGCCTGTTGAGTATATGGCGAATAATCTCCAACAGATAAAGCAGTGGTGGGCAAGATGTCATTATTTAATAAATATCTTGTTTCAATATTTGAAGGATACCATTGGTCATTCCCTGAATTTATAGGGAAATATTCAAATCTAAAAGTATTTAATAAATTATATAATGGTTGATTAACCGCAATATACCAGCTAGCATCAGCACTAACTCCTGCAAGAACAGGGGTACTATTTGGACGATTATATACTATTTTTTGACTTTGAGCATCCCATTCAAAATATGGCGGTTTAGTCCATGTAGCACCAATTGTGGCGATATTAGTAGTTATTGTATTATTTAACATTCTAAGAAATGTATCAACGGATTTAATATAATAATATGGATTGTTTAAAACTTGTTCTCTAGATGTAGGAGCAAAAATACTATTAACAATATTTTGATTAAAAATTTCGGGCTCATAATCAACAACAAAACCAACATTATTAACATCTGGATTAATAAAAGTTTTGGAACCACTTAAAGTACCAACTGAATATAATAATATTAATTTATATTGTGTATGAAAAGTAGGAGCATGAAGAGCAGGATATAAAAGCATATCAGGAACTAAGACGGGTAAATTACTCTGAATATTCCATCTAACAACAGATAAGAAATAATCGCCAACATCATTAACTATATTCGCCGCCTTGACCTGTTGAAATATAATCGGTAGAGGTTCAGTATTGACAGTTGAATATTCATTAACCATTTCAATATTTAAATATTCGTGTGTTGAAGCATCTTCTGTATTAGCGTGTGAAGATGTGAACTTTAGATTCTGTAAAGAAATCATTATATATATATTTATATAACATAAAAAATAATTTATAAAATACTAATTAATTTAATAAATTTAATAATTTTTAATAATTTATATTATTTTTATAAAAAATATAAAGTATATTATAATAAAATGGTAGTATAAAATAGATTATTGATAAGAAATAATATATTATATATTAAAATTTGTAAAAATTAATTAATTTTTACAAAAATAAATCAATGTTATACTCTCTTTTTATAAAAATCTAGTTTATATTATGGTTTTAAAATAATCTAGACTTGATTATTAATAAAATTAATATGATTTTTTGTTTTTTTATGATATGTAATATGTCTAGTCTGATATTTGCCCCCACATTCACAATTATGATTCTCTTTTAACTTATCTAAATTATTTAATTTATAAATTCTTTGATATTCATTTAATTTATCTTTATTTAATATTTTATATTGTTTAGCATTCTCTTTTATCTTATCTGAATTATTTATTTTATATTCTTTCTGTTGTTCTTTTATTTCATTTAGATGAGAATTATAATATCTTGTATTTGTTTCTTTTCTTGTTGAGCCTTCTATCTTTTTATTAACTATATTATTTATATGTTGTCTTATTAGTTCGCCCTCTCTCTTATTTAATTCATTTCTATCTTTACAATTATAATTCTCAAGTAATTCAATATAGCAATCATCATATTTTATAATTTCAAATGATGATATATAATTATACTTATCTTTATTTAATAAATAATTTTTATATTGTGTCTTATGTTGTCCTAATCTAACATTTAAAAGATTACAAGTAGAACCAATATAAAATTTATCTGTTTGAAAACTTCTAATACTATAAATTTTACCATTTTCATATTTTTCCATATTTCTATATATTATATATTATATATTTTATTTTATTTTAATAAAACTTATATTATTTTTTTAAATAATATAAATAGATTATTCACTATTTATATCATCATTACTAGAAGACGACGACGATGATAAATCGGCAGATTTAGTCGTACATATTCTATTTCATCTTGTAGTTCTCGAATTTCCATTTTATAAATTATATTATCCTGAACATTATTTCTTATTTTTTTCATTAATTCATCTATTTGGTCTTGCTTTGTCTCTGGGTTTCTAAATGGTAGATTACATTTAGCACATTTAATATTTGTTTTAACATAACAATTACAATACTCGTTCATTATATATAATATAGAACTATATTTTTTTTATTTAAAATATACTTCTATATTATAATGAATAATGATAAAATTTTATTATTAATTAATAATTATTTTAAAAGAAATATATCAATGTCTCCAGATAATAAAAATTTATTTTATGATAATAGGTTTGATTATAAGTTAAAAAATAGAAAACATAATTATGATAATTATAAAATGGTTAAAATATATATCAATAAATATAATAGAAGAACAATTTATTTATATAATTTCAACAATGAATTATATTTTTTTAAATATAATAATAATTTATTTGATGATTTAGATTATCTAATGATATCAATTGATAAATTAAAAAAAATAGATATAGATAAGTATTCTAAAAAATATAAATTAAATAGAAAAGATTTTATAATTAATTTTGAAAATTAAATATTTACAACGTCAGAAACAATTTCATCAAATGTCATACCCGTAATACTTTTTATATGTTCTAACATTTTTAAATATTCTTCAAGATGCATAGAATCTCTTAAAATTGTATTTGCTCTTAAAATAGCATATCTTCCACAACTCGCAATATTTCTATTATCTGCCTGTAAATCTTTTGCATTATAAACAATATCATAATTATTTTTTACTTTCTCTAATAATTGAGTTAAATAATCAGATTGACCTAATTTTATATTTTTAGCTTTAGAGCGCCATTTTAAAGGTTCATCAATTGGATTACCATAACTATCATTATATTCAATGATTCCGTCATATTTAGCTAAAAGAACCCAATGACCAAAAGTTGGACTATTTAGATATAATAAGAAGACAACGTCTTTATTATTTGGCATTAAATCATGAATTGAATTATATTTTTGTAATTCTGGTATTGCTACTATTTTAGCATTTGGAAAATAAGAACGAATATTCGCATCTGAAAGAGCTTCTGTGGTTATTGTCTTAATATCATTTTTATTTAGTCCGGATCCTTTCATAATATTTAAATATTTATTTAATATTCTTAATTGTGATTGTGCTTTACTTTTTGTTAAATAATCTTTTGAATATTCTTTTCCTGTATCTTTATTTATAACTTTATATAAATTATTTTTTGATATAAGTTGAAATGGCATATATTATTATAATACAAAAATTATTTTTATTTTATT
>Ga0181356_1001420_pt1 | contig 10453 bp, 1 predicted proteins | sample Fa13VDMM110SN_FD_130104 | JGI IMG/M metagenome (GOLD analysis project Ga0181356, IMG submission 130104) | Freshwater viral communities from Lake Michigan, USA - Fa13.VD.MM110.S.N | ecosystem: Environmental > Aquatic > Freshwater > Lake | place: USA: Michigan | collected 2013-09-24 | reverse complement strand
CGGACCCCCGCTTCGAGTTGCTGCCATGCACATCAGCCGCCGCATATCGGAAGTGGATGAAGAAATTAAGAGTCAACTATCCCTGGGCGCGACTTGAGAAGGGGCAGGGGTTCTTTGTCCCCTGCCTCGATCTAGAAGCTACCCGCGAAGAGGGGTTGCGCAAAGCCCTTCACCACCGCCTGTTTGATGCCCGTGCCGAACCATGTGTTCGGGACGGGTTTACTGGCGTGTGGTTCTTTCGGATTGTTTATAAAACTGTTCCGCCATCTTGTTCTCAAAGCGTTTCAGGCGCTCCAGTCGCTCGTCCTTCTGAGCCGTAGTTAACCGGGGGTTGTCGCGGATGGCGCGTTCTTCGGAGAACATCTCCCCCATCTCCTGCCTAAACGCCCCGGCCTCGTCTTTCATGGCTATCAGATTGCTCTGGCGCTGAGCAAACGCCCGTGCTTCGGCTCTCTGCCCCCTGTCCATCAGGCCTTCGTAAGTGTTTGACGCCTGCACAATTTCATCCATGCGTCCGTAAGCGCGGTCAATCAAGAACCGCCCTTCGGCTGAGTGGAACAAGCCGCCCACAAACGGCTGCTTACTTGCGGGAATAGACGCTTTCTCCCCACCAACGCCCGTTGCAAACACAGGGTCAAGCATATGCAACGCGGAAATCCCCAGCATGCTGGTGTAGCTCTTTACAAAGTGCTCCAACATCAGCGGCGACACACCCACGACCCCAGTAAACGACCCCAAAGCCTTGGCCACTTCGGTAGTGCCTGGGCGATAACGCTCTCCCGCCGCAAGCATTTTCTCGCGTTGGTTTTCTATTGGCCCAAACGCGGTCTGCCCGTAGAAAGCTTCCAGCCAAGGCTTTGCACCCACAGGCACGACCCCAGGTGCTGACTGCCACAACAGCTTGCCAATACCCTTGATCGCTTCCGACGCCTTTGTGTCGCGGATGGCTACGTCCACTATGGCCTGGGGAATGGCCATGAACAACACGCCGATCTCGTAGGGGATAGGGATTCGCAGCGGGTCTTTTACGCCAGGGATGTACACGAAGAAGTTGCCGTAGCGCTGTTCGGGCGTAGCCAACTTGTAGGCTTCATCATCTTGCATCATGATGGCGTAGGCCATAGCGCCAGCCATCAGCATCATCCCACGGGCCTTCAGTTTGCGCTGAATTTCCATCTGCTGGGCAAACGGCATCTTGCCGCGCAAGGTGCGGTACAGCACATCCAAGCCCTGAATCTGGGCGTTAAAGAACGGAATCATCGTGGACAACATTTGCATGCTGGGCGACAACCCCCTGCGCCCAAAGTTCTGCGACTCCATTGCCACAAACTGCGCCTGGGCCTTAGACAACCCCCGCTTCAAGGCTGACTCATACACCAGCGCCCTGGTGGCAACGTCCGCCTGCAAAGCCGCGCTGTCAATCATCCCCATCATTTTTGTCCACTTGCCTTTGCCAGACTGGATGTCTTGCAAAAACTTCTCCATGTCTTTCTCGTTGCCCGTGTAGACGTTGCTACTGACAACCAGACCGCGCATAAGCTCGTCCTGGGTCGTGTTCTGCCCATTGCGCATCTTGGCCAACTGCCGAATCGCGTTGAGCACAGGCACGCCGTCAGTACCCGACAGCAAAGCCGCGTTGATAGGGTCTCGAATAATCTGCCGCACAGCATATGCGGGGGAGCGGGTGATGAACTTGCGCAAGATGTCGGCAGGAACGCCCAGCATTTGCACAAGCTGCGGCAACGTGGTCTTGATGCCTTCCATGCCCTTGACGATCAAATGCGCGGGGATACCAAACGTATCCGAGTCAATCGTTGCAAAGTATGGCTTGCCTTTGACTTTGAAGTGCACAGTGTCGGCGTTGGCTGGGCCTTGACCGGGGCCGTACTTGGACGCAAACCCTGCCTTGTACATGGCGTTGGATGTCTCATACGCTGCTTTGTTCTCCAGTGCAGCGCGGGTCAGCATATACGTGTTCTGCACAGCACTGGTAAGGATCGGCATGATCTTGGTGTTGTCCCCAATCATGCGTTGCAAGTCTGGGTTGTCCTTGATGTTGCCAATCCTGATGGGGCGCTCGTCTTCCACGAACAGTTTGACCACGCCATCTTCAACGCGGTAGTACGGAGCATAGGGCACGCGCTTCAACCGGGTAGCTTCTTCAGGCGTCAGGAAATCGCATTGCGCCGCAAAGTCCAAAAGCCCGGCGTTGTGCTGGCGATACTCCACTGCTGCCGCATCCATATACTGTTTGACTTTGGGGTTGGCGTTCAGATACGCCTTGTCCGCATCGTACTCAGCCTTGGCAGCTTTAGCGTCGCCAGTGTTCAAACGAATCCAGCCATTGGGGATAGCTTCGGCTCTTGCACCTGCGCTCAGCACTGTGAACATGCGCTCAATGTCGTCCGCACTGCGCCCGCTGGCTTTGGTGGCTTGTTCCAGGTGTTCGCTCACACGAAGTAGATTGGCCCCCTCAACAGACTCATAGCGGTACTCTGTCCCGGTAGTGCGCTTGTCGGCCACGATACGAACCGGGCCGCTAGTAACGAACTGCCCCGCCGCCTGGGTCACTTTGTCTGCCATGCGCATGAAGTACTGCGCCTGGAACGCTTCAACAGAAGTCAGTTTGTCTGCGCCTTCTGCGGCCACAATGGCAGCGTCCGCTGCGGCAAGTCTGTCAACAAGCTGTACGCGACCCGCCAACCCGTAGAAGTTGCCTTTGATTTTGGCCGTGGTTGTTGGCTCATACCCAACAATAACGGATGCTGGTCGTGCAGCCGCAGCGCTTCTGCCAACGCCTTGAATTGAACGCGACGGCATATAGATGGTTTCAATCAACTCTTGCGCCCGCGTCGTCATCAACTCTTGAGTATCGAAGCCAATCAAGTTCAAGAAACGCCGTATTGCACGCACCAGCATGTTGCCACGGAACCAAGGCTTTTGCTCCATTTTTGTACGCAGGTCGTCATTGGACTGGGCTTCGGACACAAACTCCTTCAGGTCTGCGGTTGCGTACTCACCTTCAAAATTCTTGTCGCGCTTGATAGCCTGGAGCATAGCCTGCAACTCGCGCTTGGCTTGGCGTTGCAACGGCGTCAGGTCTTTCTCAGGCATTTCAATCACGCGCATGGTGGCGGCGTGTGTCGCTTCGTGCACAAGGTCTTCTTGTGTCATGCCATCCTGAGTCAACAGTATTGTGTTGGTGGACGGTTCATACGCCGCAGGGTATTGCTTGCCATCAACGGTGATGCGGCTGACAACCTGAACTTTGGTCTGTCGAACAAACTGCGCCACTTTGGCTGCGTTCTCACGCAACAGCGGCGTTGCGCCGTTCTTGGCCACATCGTTTAGCGCGTAGATCAAACTGCCATCGTTGATTTCTTCAATGGCGCGGTCAGACAACTGCGTACCTAGCGCAGTCTTGTACTGCGTGGGGGCTACATCACCCTCGTCAAAGTAAACATCGCCCACGGCTTTCTGGGAACGCGTAACTGGCGCGTTTTTATCTGTGTCTTCTTCGACTGCGCTATCCGCTTCTTGCTCCGCCGTTGCGCCTGTGCGGCGTTTTTGTTTGCTGGCTTGCTCCGCTTCCCGCATGCGGGAGATGCGTTTTTCCAGCATCTCTATGGTGTTGCTTGCCTGATCTAACGCATCCTGCGCCACCATCACAGCGGGGCTATCCTTAACCCCGCTTTTCTCCGCAGCGGTTTCTGCTGCGTTGAGTTCGGTGCGTGCTTTGTTCAGATCGGCAGTTGCTTGGCGCAGGTTTTCGCGTTGTGCAATCAGCGCCATGGACTCGTCGCTGCCAATCAAACGCTTGCCTTCTGCAAGCCGTTCCGCAATCTGCTCTTTGGTGAGCCCCTCAGTTTGCAGCGCATACTGCGCTTGCAACTCGGCTTTACGGTCACCTTCTGCGGCTTTTACTTGTTTGTTCAGCGTAGCCAGACTGATTGCGTTGGCCGCTTCGGGAGACAGGTCATAGCTGCGCAGTCGAACAGCTCCAGCCTGTCTTGGCGGATTTTGGCTTCCCTGCTTAACATCCAGCCCAGAGCCGGTAAGCATTTGCCCTGGCGGTCTTTGAGCTTGACGAACAAGCGGACCAACCCTACGCGCACCCAGCCGTGTGCCTTCCGCAACGGGTTGCGTGCTTGGTGCTGTGCTTGGAGCATCTTCACCCACCTTAGTTGTAACGCGCTCGCCAGCAGGCATTGCCTGAGCAAGTTCTTTTTCGTAGCGTTTGACGGCAAGCAAAGCCGTTTGTGCTCCTGCGGGGTCATTGGGAGCGCCTGCTTTAAGCAAGGCTTTTTCTGCGGTGCGTGCGGCTTCAGTGTCTTTTGCCAGTCGTGCGGCAGTAAGTGCTTCTTGGGCTTCTTTAACCCCTTTCGGATCAACTGGTGCTGCGGCTTTTTCCAACGCCGCTTGCGACAAACCAAGCATGCGCTTGGCGTTGTTCTGCACAGCTTGTGCCAACGGCCCTGTTGTGTCCACCTCGATGCGCGTGCCGGGCAACGCGGCCAACTCGTTTGACGGGCCTTTTAGAAGCTGCTCTAAACGATCTTGACGTTCGTCGTCGGCTTTTTGTTCGGCAGTCCGATTGTCTGGCGCAGGGGTAGCACGTTCTTTTGCGCGGGCTTTATCCAAAGCCGCTTGCGATTTAGCCAAACGCTCTTGCAGTTGGGCCAATACGGCAGCGTTTGATTCGTTGCGTTTGGCAACCGCTGCCAGCGCAGGGTCTTTTGCTTGGCGCTCAGTTTCCGCCTGTAACGCAGCCACGGCATCTGCGTACTGCTGTCGCACCCCTTTGCCCATTTCGTACTGAAACATAAGCAAATCACGACGAGCCACTTTGTACAGCGCCACTGCTTTGGTGTGCGCAGCATCCACAGGCGTAGCTTTTTCAATCAACTCCGCAAGTTTTGCCTCAACAACCACAGGCGCTTTTCTTGCTGCTTCACCGTCAACCGTTGCTTCGTTTTTGGCAACCAAGTCAAATTCAGTTTTGATTTTGTCAAGGGACTTGCGCAACTCTGTAAGCTGTGAATCAACCCGGTTTACCGCCAACTCATAGTCTTTGGCTGTTCTGGCCAGGGCAGCAGGTGTATCTGCCCCTTTGGCTTGAATTAACTTGGCCGTTGCCTCTGCTGCATCGGCTCCTGAAAGTTGTTGCTCAGTTAGTTTACCGCCCCGGTAAGCATACTCACGCAGTTCGGCCTGCAAACGCTCCATCTCCAGCATAACGTCAACGGTCTTTTCAGGAGCAAATGTGCCGTTGGCCGCAGGGTCTAGCGCTTTGACGGCGCGGCTAAGTAAATCCAATTTGTTTTGCGCTTCAACTACAACGCTTGGGGTAGTGGGCACGCGCTTTATAGATTCAGCAATCAACTCTGCCAACCGCGTGCGTTCTCTCACAGCGGCTTCTACAACAACGCCCGATCTTCTAATGTCCCCAAACAAATACCCTTCCGCAACTTTGTTTGCTTCAGCATACTGTCGGCGCAACTCAGTTATTTCGTCAGAAACTTCTACGGTTGTAGGTTTGGCCAGCCGTTCAGCCGCCTTGACCAAGTTTGCTGCACGGGCCATTTCTGCCGCAGCTTTGGCAACTTCCGAAGGCTTGACTTCTTTTGTTTTGGGGACAGACTCAATTCCCCAATTTGCTTTTTTCGTGGGCTTTGTGCGTACCTTCCCGGCAACTGTACGATAACCCGCGCCAGCCTTCAAACGATCGGCTTCGCGTTGGCCAGGAGCCGCGCCAGTAATAACGTCTTGTTGTTGTTCGTATGCCCGTTGCCGCTTTTCCAAAACGTCCAGTTTTTCTTTAGCGCGGGTCTGTTCAGCAAATGCGGTTTCAAGCCGTGTTTGCAAATCTTTGGGAATGTTGCCCGTAGTTTTTTTGGCCGCTTGGGCCAAGTTTGCCATGTTGAGCAGCTTTTTGACTTGGCCGGGAAGCGACTCATAGTACGCCCGCTCACGTTCGGTTTTATATTGCAAGTATTGTTTTTCTTGAAACCCTGTTTTTGGACCGCTAAAAAACTGTTTTCTGTTTTCGTAAGTAGTTTGCAGTTTTGTAGCCAAGTCACGCAGCGCTTTACCGCCGTCGCTGTCAGTGGCAGACAACGCTTTGCGCAAACTCTCAATCAGGTTCTGCGTGTCAACGTACTTGGTACGGGCGGCGTCCAACTCCTCTTTTGGAACTTCTTGTTTGGTCTTAACGTACTGCGCCAAACCAAACTGCGGCAGTGTTCGTTGGTCAGGAACATCAGTGCCTGTGGTGTTCAGCGCGTTGTCCCGCTTTGCCCGGTTAGACCAATAAAGCTCTTGCAACTGGTCGTCGGTCATCAAAGACCCTTGCTTGCGCAAACGGTCAACAAACTGCTCCAGTGACGGCAACGCGTCTTCGGTAGCATCCGCCATGCGTTCGGCTTCGCGTGCTTGAACAAACGCGGAATAGCGCTGGTTCACTCGCCCTTCGGTGCGTTCTAGCTGCTCACCCAACGCGTCAATTTGTTTGTCCAGTTCTTTAAGCCGCCCGGTTGGCAACTTAGAAAACTTATCCAACAGTTCTTGCATTTGCGAAGTGCTGGCCGTTTGGTTTCTGCGGTTTTGTTCCGCAACCAAAGCGTCGCGCTCGTCCATCAACCGTTGCAAACGCTTTTCTTGTGGGCCTAATTCTTTTCGCGCTTCTTCCAACGGGCCAAACAAATCCCCAGTAGTGGGTTCTTGTTCTTTGGCTTTGTACGCGGGCTGCTCCAACGACACCAAACGGTCGTAGGCTTTGCGCAAATTGTCGTTTTCTTTTTGAAGAAAACTGCGTTGCTCTTTGAGCGCATTCAAGGCGTTAAGTTTTTCGCCCTTGGGTTTGCCTGCCCGTTTGATCTGGTCATTGAGGGACACAAGCAGCCGCTCGTTATCCCGCAGTTCTTGCGCAAGTCTCTGTGCAGACTCAATGGGGAGCTCTTCGGCTTTCTGTGCTTTTTGCAGTGTGGGTTTGGGGGTTGCAACTCTTCTACGCTCGTCGTCAACCGTTTCAAAACTTACTCTTTCGGTTTTGCCTTCTTCAATTTTCAGTGCGCCCGGCAATAAACGATCCAACAAGTCGGCAACGCGCTCGTCAGTCAAATCTTCCAGAGATTGTTCGGGAGCAGCACGGCGGCGCTTCTCACCAATGGCTATACGGCTTTCCACATCTGCCAACGATTCCCTAGCCGTCTCCAACTCTTTGGCTACGTCAGATTTAACACGCATCCCAGGCGCGGCTTCGGGCGTACTTTCTGCAACAAGCTTTGCAATCTCTGGCTCAGACAACCCTGCCGTCAGGTAGTTGTACAGTTTTTGAATCTTGGCTTTCTTCTGCCCTTTGGCCGCGTCCAGTTGCTCTTGAATTTTGAGCAACGACTGGCCGTACACATTTTGTGGAAATTCTTTTTTGGGTACCGCGCCAGCAGGCGTGGGGGGTGTTATTCCCAGTGCCCGGTTCTTGATGGCCCCAAGGTTGCTTAAGAACTCTTTGTCGTCGGCAACAATTGACAGATCAACAGGCGCTTGTTCAAGCTCCGCTTCAAGTTCTCTAATACGTTTGCTAATTTCGCGGTACTGTTTGTCCCGGTCATCCTGGTAGCGCAAGTTGTCAGGTTCTTTTTCAAGCTTGGCCCAGTCTTGTTCTTTTTCTGCAAAACTATCACGCAGCTTCTTTGCTTCTTCTAAGCGCAATTGAGCCAGCGCCTGCTGTGCAGGGCTTTGTCCACGCCGTTGCGCCATGCGTTCAAACGCTTGCAGTTCGGCTTCTACTTTTTTGCGGCCAACGGCAGATTGTTCGCGCCCTTGTGACATGGCTTCAGCCAGCTCTTTGTCAACGGGAATCTCGGGGTAGTTAAACCCAAACAAATCTGCTTGCTCTGGCTTGTAAGAAACTTCATCTGCCTCGGTGACACGTTGCTTCTTTGCACCTTCAGTAAACAACTCAGGACCAATACGCGATTCAAGGTCTCTTATCTGCGGAGCCAGTTTTAGCACGCGTTCAGCGTCTCCCAACTGGCGGGCAGCATCAAGGTCTGCCGTAAGCTTTTTGAGTTTGGTTTTGTCTTTATCCAGCCCCGCAGGAGCCGCTTCTACAAACGGTTCGTAGGCTTGCAGTTGTTCCAACGCCGCCTTGTGCCGCATCACCATGTTGGCATGGCGCTCAACGTCTTGTGTGCTGGTCGCGTTGACCATCTTGTCTTGCGCGTCTTTTAAGAAACGTTCAAGCCCTGTCTGGGCGTTGGTCAAATCCGCACGGCTGGGTAGCAACGGAGCCAAAGATTCCTGCAATTGATTACGTTGGTTGCCGAGTTCTGCAACTTGCTGCATGTTGCCTGTTTTTTGAGCAGCCGCAAGCTGTGTGTCCAACGCCTGGATGCGCGGCGCTAAAGCCTGAATCTGGGCCAAAGGAGACTGATCTTGGACTTCGGGGGCGTCAAATAACTGGGCCTGGGCACCTTGGGTTTGCATGCCCTCACGGGTTTGCTGTTCAAGCTGGCGCTGCTCTTGCCGCGCTTGTAAGCGCTCACGTACTCCAGGCTGGCGGTACTCATCCACCAGTGCGCGGGTTTCATCAGAGTTAACCAGTTCTTTGCTTGCGGTACGCGCTTCTTCGTTATCGGCCTGGGCAACCAGATCGCCTTTGGCTGGCTTGACTTTGAGCTTGTCGTCCAGCGTTTTCATCTGCGCAATAAACGTGCCGTAGCGCTGCTCAAGGGTGTCCAAGTAATCGTCAGTTTTGCGGTATTCCGCTTGCTCGATTTCTTGCTGGGCTTTGACCTGTTCTTGCTGGGCCACAGCGGTGGCTTCTTCTGCGCGTTGGCGCTCGGCCATGATGTCTTTGGCTGCACCCTTCTCGTACAACCGTCCTGCGGCACCAAACGGGGCCAGTTTGGAGACCTGGAACGCCGTCTGCCCATACTCAGTCAGTGCGTCTTGGTCAACCAAAGACAGCCCGGCCTGGGCGCGTTCGATCATTTGCTGTGCAACTTCAGTTGGAATTTCTGCCAACGCGCCTACAGCCGTACCCTTGGCCAAGCTCTTGGCCAAACCTTCTTTAGCCAGCTTTTCAGCGCCTTTTTCTGAGCCTTTGGCCAGCATTCGTTCGACGTTTTTGCCAAATACTGCACCTGCCAACGACCGTCCCAAGGGGATGAAGGTGGCGGCTACATCCAACGCAGCGGCGGGGACTGCGGACAACGCCGCAGTTAAGCGGTTGACATCCACAGGTTCGCCACGGGCTTTTTGTTCTTCGGCTTGGCGCTCTAAGAAACCGCCGTACATCTGGGTAAAAGACGGGGCGACGGCACCAGTAATTGCTCCGGGTAGACCGCCAAATGCGCCGCCCACACGCGCTGCCCCAATGGTTGCTGCCATCTGGGGGGTTTGCTCTGCCAATGCAGCAGGGACTTGGCTGATGTATTCGCCAATGGCAGGGAAGATGCCGCGCTCTTCGTAAGCTTTCTTGACCTGTTCAAACCCAGGCTGTTCAGCGTACTTTTCGCCCAATTTTGTTTTGCGGCCAAGCCCTGCTTCAACGGCTGCGGTGCCGCCAAACAAAGACTCAATACCTGTACGCGCCGAGGAGATGGGGGCTTCAACCCCCATACCCAGAGCGCCAGCAATACCGCCAATTGGTGTTTGGCGAGAGCCAAACTGTGCCTTAATTATTTCCGCAGCTTTGTCTTTTGGAACGTCGTCAGGAAACTCGACAGTGCGTCCATCTGGTAAGCCAACGGTATAAGACATGCTCTAGTTCCTTGGTACAAGTTTTCCGTCTTTATACACAAAGTCAGACGGTGCGCCGCCGCCCCCGGAAGCACCACCAGATTGTGCCATACCTGGGTTGGCTGCGGTGTATAGACGAACAAGTCTTCGGCGTTCTTCATGGTACTTGGGGTCATCCTCCGTGTAACGGTTGGTTTTGGCCCATTTCGCTAGTGAATCATCAATTGCTTTTTGCGTGGCCAAGTTAAGCTGCCCTTGCCGCAAAGCCTGGGTGTACTCCCTGTCTGTTGCAGCCTTTATGTTTGCTACGTCCTTTGCGCCTGCAACCTGCGTCCGTACCCCTTCTAAACTGTAATCACCCCCAAGAGCCGTCGTTTGAAGCGCTTGGGCAGCGCCAGCAACCGTCCGTTGGTTGGCAAACGCGTTGTTGGTCAGTACGTCATACGTGTTTTTGGCCAACTCCGCGCCTTTCAAACCTAAATTTTGCATTCCCGATACGGCAAAGCGTTTTGAATCAGACATGCTTTTTGCTGCACTGTCCTCAAAGCGGTTCATTGCATCGATCTTGCCTTCTGCCTGCGCTTGACGGGCGTTTTCAATATCACCAAACGCTTTGTCACGTTCACGCACAGAACGTTTGATGTCCTTGATGCCCTCGTTGTATGTCTTGACGCCTTCTTTTGCACGGCCCAAATTGACAAATGCGTTG
>Ga0181356_1001419_pt1 | contig 10454 bp, 13 predicted proteins | sample Fa13VDMM110SN_FD_130104 | JGI IMG/M metagenome (GOLD analysis project Ga0181356, IMG submission 130104) | Freshwater viral communities from Lake Michigan, USA - Fa13.VD.MM110.S.N | ecosystem: Environmental > Aquatic > Freshwater > Lake | place: USA: Michigan | collected 2013-09-24 | reverse complement strand
TTCAGCATCATCTTTGTGAGGAATTGGATACAGTCCAGACCAACCATAGTTTTCAAACATTAATTTGCTTACGGCTTTATCGAAACCATCACGTAAAACAATTTCGAGTAACACCATAACCATACTGGCTGGGTATCCGTCCCAATGTACGTAACGACCTATCCAAGCCTCGTCACCTACATATCTGCCAACTACTGAACGTGTAGCCATTTACATTTCCTCCATTGCAACTATGCGTTTGAATACATCTGCTAATTCATCTAGCAGTTTGATATGCGTAACTGCATATGGTGCAGCCTCTTTACCTGCTTGAATGTAAAAGGTAAGGGCTCTGTGAACTGCTTGTATTTCTGCAGGTGTAAGTTGCACACCGATTTTATCTGTCATTAGAAGTCCACCTCGATTGATTCTTCTGAGTATGAGTCATCATTGCCAGCATCTATTTGATTCTCAAGACCACTGACAGCGTTCTCAACTATCTCTCTTGCTTCATCTTCAGACTCAGCCTTAACTGTGAATGAGTAAGTGATAGTTACGCGACCTTCGAACTCTTGTTGTAACAAGTCGGCACCGATATCACCAAGTAATTCGTTGACATCATCACGATTAACATTTGCGTCATCTTCGTCACCTTCGAATCGTTCACTAAAGAAGTCATGAACAACACTACGCAACTTAAATAACTCATCACGATAACCTCTTGCACGAACTTGCTCTGCATCAAGGTCTGACTTCAACCTATTTATTTCTTGTTGCACTACATCAAGAGGACTAACTACAACCTCTTGGTTATTTTCTTCTGACATACTTTCTCCATTTCTGTACCCGTTCGGGTACAACTATTGTTCTTCTTCTTTCTTCTTTACTTCCTCGCCAAGGTAGTTCTCCCCAGCAAGAAAATCTTTACAGTCTTGGCATAGTTTCTTAGGTTCTTTTGCATAAGAACCATCAGGGTTCTGCCAAGCAACTATCCATACACCAACACTTGTGCCACCAATATCATTCTTGGCAATTTCTGGACAGTCACCCATACCACATATATCAAGAGTAGTTTCTTGATTATACTCAAGCATATCATGGATAAAGTTAAATAATTCTTTTTTAGTCTTAAAACTTTGACCAAGTATTCTGTTTAATTGTTTAACAGATGGACTTGATTTAGTTTTACGTTTTAAGTCCCAAGCAAGTTGCCTGTAAGCAACAAGTAAAGCCATGTGCTGACCTAAAGTAAGACTTAACATTTTCTTTTCTTCACTCATTGTCGTACTCCTTCTCGTATTCTGTTACCCAACCTTCGTCATGACCTCTATTGAATGCGTTTTCAATATCGATACAGACTTTGCACTCGCCACTCCATGATTGCCCATGGCAAGTGAATGCGTTATCTAATTGACTCATGCTCTCCCATTTCTACTATCTGTTCAAACGCCAATCTGGCGAATGCTCTAACACTTCTCGAACATCATCAGTTGTTGCATCAATGGTATCCTCAAAGTCCTCAAACCAATCCTCGTTCTTATATATACGATAAGAAACAAGTAGTTGATTATCTTTATAATCAGTGAACTCATACTCACCTATGACAGCAGTCTTTTTCTTGTCGTCATATTGAATTGAATAGTCGTCACTAAGTTCAGCAAGTATTTCACCTATTCTCATACAGCCTCTCTCTTCTTAATAATAATATCTGCTAACAGTTTAGTGTTGTTACCATGCAAAACGAACTCAACAATAGGGCGTGTCTCAGAACTTGTTGAACATAATCTACAAGTTGAACACTTAACTCTGTCATCAAGTTGATTAGGGCAAGAAACAACTCTTCTACCAGCAATCCTTGTACCCGTCAGGGTACTATCTTTAGGTGACTCAATGATTGCTTCCCAACCATTAGCGATAGCCTTCTCAACCTCTTCAGGTGTTTCACAACTAGCGTTAAGCACCCAGCCGTCAATCTCTTTTGATGAGCGATTACGCCAATCATGAGTGTAGCCGTAGCCACGCAAGTCTTTGCGTTCTTTATGCAACTTGTTAGCCTCGGCTATGTATTCATCATCAACATCACCAGATACAAGATGACGAACAACAGATTTGTATGGAGTTTGTGTTGTAAGCCGAACGAACGCTTCTTGGACAGACTTACCATACTTTTTAGCAAGTGCGAATGAGCCTCCACCTGCACCAGCAGACGCATAACACTTAGGTTTGCCGTCAATGAATAACGGACAATCACTAGCACATGTGTCTGATGTTCTATAAGTTGCAGCCATACTCCCTAACTTCTTATTATGGGAGATAGGCGACCCTATCGTAGGCACGACCATTTCCTTTCTCGTAGTGTTGTGTTTTTAGATACCTCTCGGGTTCAGTAACATCAAACCCGACAGGTATCACTTGAACATGCTCTTGAATAAACGAACTCTCTTGCATAAGTGCTTCAAGATAAGTTGGTGTCATCAAACGCTCAGCAATAATCTTGTCAATTTCTTCCTGAGACTTTTCTTTATCTTTCAATTTCGCGACCACCATCTGGACAGCAATCTTTATCTGAACACAGATAAGAGCCCCAATTGGTGTCAGTTATATACAAGATATCTCTGACGACAATATCGGGACCATAATCGTTCATCAAATCATCAGCGAACGCACGATACTTATCTGGTTCAGATATATACAGGCAGAAAATAACTTGGTTATCATAATTTAACCCTGCTTGTATCTCTGCATATGCTTCACTAATTAAGTCATCAGATATATCAATAGACTTAATCTTTTCCACATAATCTTCATCAGTTACAATCATCACTAAAGTTTTATCTTTAGGTGTTGAACCAATAAAGGTAGGCAACCACTTAACTAAATCATTTGGTCCACTAACGATATGCCTTACATCTTTTACTTCTTTTACTACACCAACTTTTTCTCGTAATGCTTTTACTTCTTTTTCTTTTAACATATTTTCTCCTCAAATAGTGATAGCCCAAGCGAGAGAGAGAAAGAAACCAACTTGGGCTATCGGGTCAGTACCCTTACGGGTACACATTTTAGTATTTAATTAGTAGAGAGTTCAACTCTTTCTTAATCTCTCTTGCTTTATCTCCACGCCAAGTTGAAGCATTGGCTAGAAAATATCGGACAACACTATCAGCAGTATCGTCTATGTAATCATCTTTAATGCTGTTAATAGTGTGCATGGCTTGAAGATAAGGGACAGCACCAAAGTACACGCCTTTACCCTTACTGCTCCAATCAGTGTCAATCTCTTTTGCTATCTCATAAATAGGTCTAGACATAGAAGGCATCCTCAAAATCTTTAGGACTCAACCCATCACGACACGATTGAACCGATTTACTGATTAGTTCTCTTAGATTGTTAGTAGGGTGTGGTTCCACATCATCTAGCAAGAACTCGGTGCTATCCAAATCACCAGCCAGAAAAGTCATACAACCAATCACATCCATAGCCAACGACCAATGGTCATAATTCTCATCATCAGTCTTAACCATATAACCAGCCACAGTGTCTGCAACTTGCATTCTCTGCTTACTGGTCTTGTATGTCCTAACTAAAAAAGAAAGATACACATCTCTTTCACGAATGAAATCACCATTCTCTTTTAGTTGAATATCGAATCTCTCTAACATATTGTCAAAGTCATTCAATATGGTTTTTTTATTTAACTTAGTCATCTCATCTCCATTTCTGTACCCTGTCGGGTACTAATCAACTACCCCTCAGTAGTTGAAATCTAGTTCAACAAGTTAGCCAAGTCTTCGGCATAACTAATAAGCAACACCAAAGAAAACCAACATACTACAAGCATAACACGTTCGCCTCGTCTTGTCAATATAATCGGTGCTTTACTTTGTTTCACAAGAACACCAACTATTCGAGAACATTAATTTGCCACACTTTGAGCAAACTATTAACTTTGGATTACCCATTTCTTTCCTCCTTTAAGAAAGTGTCAAGTTCCTCAACCGACACACCCAACTGCTTGCACCAGTAGTTAATGCAAGCCTGTAAATCTCTTCTCTCTTCTAACTTCCTGAACCTAGGGTTTGTACCCTTACGGGTACGACCCTTAACAATCACCACTGAGCGAGTCTTAATCACACGCCTAGTAGGAATGCCATTCTTATATTTCTTCATGGCACAACTCGCAACCACAATTAGCCTTACACAACTCACAACCATTCTGGCAATCGCCAAGATGTAGCGTTGTCATATCTCCTCCTCTTGTACCCCTACGGGTACACTCTCAACTTGATACATCAAGCATACCACATTTAGCGTGTGATGTCAAGCACATTCGCACTAATGGGGGCGTCAAAGTCTGCCGTGCAGTGCCGTCAGAAAAAGTTTGTTGCGAGCCACAAGTTTGTGGCGAGAGTTTGTTGCGAAAAAAAATTGGCAAAAAAATAACCCCCGATTTCTCGGGGGCTACTTCTGAAGTCCTAGGCGTTAACCTTGGATTTCTTTCCTGCTTGCATTGCTTGCCATTGGTCAAGTAATTGCTTTTCTTGTTCGGCAATTTTCTTGGGCATTACATTAATTACTTGTGCCCTGATTTGCTTGAATGCATTCCATCTGTCCATTTCATTGATTGAAGAGTCACCAAGTAATTCGATAACCTTGTCAATCGCTTTTCCTAACTTTTTGGAATTGTCATTCTTCTTGTCTTCTTTTTCATTCTTCACTTCTTCGATTGACTTTTCACCATTGATTAATTCGGTGATAAGTTTTGGGTCATCATGAGTTAACACTTTCACTTGCAACTCATCCAACCCTCGAAGTGCCAAGTCTTCGGAGGTGTGAACCTTAAAGACTCTGCCCGATTTGATAACGCGAGACATCCTGTTCTTGTCAATCTCCAAGAAATCTGCCAACTCTTGTTGACTCTTGAACACCTTGTCTTCAATTGCTGCAAGTGCTGAAACACTTGCAACTCTGAAAGATTGGCATGCGTCTGCGTATGGTGCCGACTTCTTAATATCTTTTAGAAGTTCGCTCACCTTTTCTTCTGCAACTTCTGCAAGATTGAAGAGGCTTCTTACTTCTTCTTGTCTTGCAATTGTTGCCATTGCTTCATCAATTGCTTGCTTTCCTTTTAGTGCTCTTTCTTCTGCCTTAGTCATTCTTTTCTCTTTTCTCCTTTTGTACCCGTTCGGGTACTCTCCACTTTTTGGAGTACCTCCAGTTTAGGGCATAAATGACAAAAGTGGGGGATTTTGAGCAACTTTTTTATGTGATTTACATCACACCCGATTTGTCCCATTTGTCTGAAATGTCCGAGTTTGTGTCGAAAAAAAGTTTGTTGCGAAGCCTCGTTTGTGGCGAATCGGACATATCGGACAATTCGGACATCGAGTTTGTGGTGAAAAAATAGGTTTGTTTCGGTAAAGTTTGTGGCGAAAGTTATCCACAGGTTATCCACACCTGTGCATAAGTCCTGTGGATAACAATTTAACTATCGGCGTGTTGCTTGTGCATAACCTGTGCATAACCAGCCCCAAATATCCACAAAATATCCACAGCCTGTGCATAACATGTGGATAACATTGTTACACAATCGTGACCTAAGACACGCCGTTCACAAGTTGACAACTGCCTCATTTAGTCACTCAGTAATTCACCAGCAATCAACCAGCACCACGAGGCGAACCCGACCAACGGCTAGGAGATAGTCTCTCACGGCACATCTTACATTGGTTAGCATTAGCAGAATATAACCTAGATTAGACAAGATAAGGACAATTCTTGGGGCTTTGACCCCCCCATTTTAACTTTTTTGAGGGGGATAGCATAACACTCCCTTGTTATATTTTTGTTGGTTATTTGCCTCTGACCTGCGGAAACGTGTTGTTATCTTTTTGGTATCCTTTTTTCTGTTACCATTTGCTTTGGTAACGACTTAGTTATAGTGTAAGGGTTTTTTTGTAGGTTGGCTGGTATTGAAGCCAACCAGCCAACACTATAGTATTATATATATTATTATATTACTACTACTTACTCGTTAGGCTATAATAGCCGCCTAACCTACAACCCACATGCTTATGAGAATGGCTTTTAGAAGGGGCGTGTAGTGGCTGCTAAGTCTGGTATATCTCACCACTTGAAGGGTGAGTCGGCTAAGAAGAAAAAAAATTTTTTAACAGGTATTTCTAATGGTATGACTGTTGTCGCCGCCTCTGAGATGGCTGGTGTTAAACCTGTTACTGTTAAGTATTGGGTTAAGTCTGATGATGACTTCCGCTTGGCGTTGGACGATGCTAAGATTAAAAGGGATGATGTTAGGGCTGGGACAACCGATGCAGGCAAGTTTAAGATTCCTTTTGAGGAGTTCTCTAGGGATTACCTTGAGATGGCAGTTTTTCCGCATCAGCAGAACTTTATCTCCCTTCTTGAAAAGGGTGAGCCTGAGTGGATTCATGACGCAATGGTTTATGAACCTGCGACTCGTAATCGTGTGCTTATTAATATCCCACCTGAGCATGCTAAGTCTACTACTATCACGGTTAATTACTCAACTTATAGAATTGCACTTGACCCCAACGTTCGCATCATTATTGTCTCAAAGACTTTATACAAAGCACGCGAATTCGTTTATGCTATTAAGCAAAGATTATCCCATCCTCGGTGGTCTAAATTACAAAAGACTTACGGACCAGAAGGTGGATGGAAAGATGACGCAGACACCTGGAAAACGGATACCGTTTATTTAGGTTCTGAAACTAGGGACTCATCTGAGAAAGACCCTACACTTCAGGCTCTTGGTATGGGTGGTCAAATTTATGGTGCCCGTGCTGATTTAATTATTTTGGACGACTGCATTACTGGTGCCAACGCCCACGAGTGGGAAAAGCAAATCAAATGGTTGCAACAGGAAGTTATTACCCGTTTGGGTAAGAACGGTAAACTTCTTATTGTTGGTACACGTATCGGCACTAATGACTTGTATCGCGAACTTCGAAATCCAGAACATTGGTCTGGTGGTAAATCTCCTTTCACTTATTTGGCTATGCCAGCAGTGTTGGAGTTTGCTGATAACCCCCAAAACTGGGTGACTCTCTGGGCTAAGTCTGATAGACCCTGGGATGGCGATGAAGACACCACACCTGATTCTGATGGATTGTTTCCTAAGTGGGATGGTCCTACGCTATTCAATAGGCGTTCAGAAGTCACCCCCCAAACTTGGGCTATGGTTTATCAACAACAAGATGTTGAAGATGATTCCATATTCCCACCACTTGCTGTAACAGGTTCAATTCAAGGTATGCGTAAAGTTGGGGTTCTAAACCCTGACGCACCTGGACATCCTGAAGAAGGTAATTTTAGAATCATTATCGGTATTGACCCTGCAATGTCTGGTGCCACTGCTGCTGTATGTGTGGCTGTTGATATGGCTTCAAGTAACCAATACATTCTTGATGCAATGAATATGACTGAACCTACCCCAGGTAAAATTAGGGAACTGATTGAAAACTGGACTCACAAATATCAACCTAACGTAGTGGTGGTAGAAAAAAATGCTTTCCAACTCTTCCTCACCAAAGATGAGGCGATACGAGACTTTTTATCTTCAAGAGGAATCCAGTTTCGTGAGCATTACACTGGAAATAACAAATGGGACGTTGGATTCGGTGTTGCGTCTATGGCTCCACTCTTTGGGAATGTACGAGAAGGAAAGTTCGAAAAGAACTCAAACCTGATTCATCTGCCTTCAACTGAGAACTCTGAAGGTATGAAGGCTTTGGTTAACCAACTGATTATCTGGAAACCAGATATGCAGAAGAAGCAACCACAGGACATGGTTATGGCTCTTTGGTTCACCCAACTTGTTGCACGTGAATGGCTTGAAAGAAATAACTTTGCCCCAAGGTTTACTACTTCTAGGTGGGCAACTAGAGGTCAGGTTAATACCCAAATGGTTGTTGACTTGGATGAAGAATACGCATCTCAACAACAACAACAATTCTACATGTAAGGAATAGTAATGGCAAGAAACATTAAACGTTCAAACGTTAATTTTAATCCTTCAAGTGCTGCTTTCAACGAATTAAGTAAAGCCGCAGGTAAAATTGTACCTAGGGCTTCTAATGTTGCTCGAGGAGCAATGCAAATAGCGTTACCTATTCCTGGTCCTAAAAAAATTGTTGCTGGTGCTAAAGCCGCTCGTGTTGTCGCTAATGTTGTTAAAAAGAAAGTTGCTAAAACTTCTAGGGGTTCAAGTCTGCCAATCCCTGGTATGGGTGTTAAAAGTAAGGCAGAGCGTACTAGAGTAAATAATTCTAAGTTTGATGAAAGAATTATAGGTTTACAAAAAGATTTAAAGAAAGCCAAAGTAGAAGGAAAAAGTTTGTATCAAGTAAATAAACTTAGAGGCGAAATTAGAAAAGTAAAAGTTCAACAAAAAGGCTACAATCAAATGTATAATAGAAAAGGAAGATAATAATGCCAGTACAAAAAGGTGCAGCAGATGCTGCCGCAAAATTAATTGCAAAGTATGGTAAAAGTGCTGTAAGTCGTGCTCTTAAAGCCGCTAACACACCTGCTAAAGGTGACAAGGCTCAAAATGCTAGAGATTTTGGTAAACTTTATACAGAGTATAAAAAAATACCTGTAAAGAAAAGAGAACAAAATGTTATGGCAAGAGTATATAAATATAATACTCCAAAAGGTAAAGCAAAGGGTCCTCAAACTGCAGAAGACCTTGATAAAATGAAAAAGGCTTTAAAAAATTCTAAGCCACCTAAAAGAACAACAGAAGCAAGTCTTCCTTCACCAGTTGCCCGCAATAACGCATATGCTCGTAATTATAACAAACAATTAAAAAATAAAACAAATAAAAAATAAATAACCTTAGATTTTAAAGAAAGCAGATAATGTTAACTGTCGAACAAATTGCGATAAAATTTGAGGCAATAAAACGTCGCAACTATGACCGCGACATCCGTATGAACAATGTGCTTGATGTTCGTAGAGGAAAGATGCATGATATTGCACCTGACTTCTTCCCTGAAGGCACAAGCAAAGCAATGGTTGCTAACTTTGTTGATGTTGCTGCACGTGACGTTGCAGAAGTACTTGCACCACTTCCATCATTCAACTGCATTTCACGTAACAATGGTGATAGGGCTAAAAAGAACGCCGACACCAGAACACTTATCGCAAATAACTACATTCAAACAGCACGTTTGCAAACCCAAATGTACACAGGTGCAGACTGGTACGGAACTTATGGTTTCCTGCCATTCATTGTTGAACCTAACGAAGAATCTGGTTTACCTTTCATACGTATTGAAAACCCAATGGGTTCATACCCAGAGTTTGACAGATTTAAAAGACTTATCTCTTTCTCCAAACGCTATGTTAAAAGCGTTGGTGAACTCATTGCAGAGTTCCCAGAATACCAAGGTGCAATTTTAGCAGGAACTAACTCTGCAACAGTTGATTACAATGCACCTATCGAAATGATTCGATACGAAGACGCTGACCAAATACTTTTATTCTTACCAACTAAAGGTAACTTTGTTCTACGCCAAACAGAAAACCCAATGGGTGAACTGATGGTACGTGTAGCAATGAAACCAGGTGTTGACGATGAACCACGTGGACAGTTCGATGATGTTCTATGGGTACAAATAGCACGTGCACGTTTTGCTTACCTTGCAATGGATGCTGCAGAGAAATCTGTTAACGCACCACTTGCTGTACCTAACGATGTACAAGAATTCGCTTTCGGTCCAGATGCTGTTCTAAGAACTTCACAACCACAGAATATTCGTAAAGTTGGTATGGATTTACCACCAGGAGTATTCACACAATCAGAAATATTACAACGCGAAATGCGTCTAGGTTCCAGATATCCTGAAGGACGTTCAGGTGTTCTAGATGCATCGATAGTTACAGGTCAAGGTGTTCAAGCATTATTAGGTGCTTTCGATACACAAGTTAAAACAGGTCAACAAATACTTGCTGACACCTTTGAAGATGTAATAAGCCTTGCATTCAGAGTTGATGAAACATTATTCAACTTTGAAAAATCAATCTATGGTGAAAGAAATGGTTCACCTTACGAATTGACTTACATCCCTGAAAAAGATATCAACGGGGATAACAACATTCAAGTACGTTACGGTCTAATGGCAGGACTTGACCCATCACGTGCTTTAATATTTTCACTACAAGCATTAGGTGCTGATTTAGTATCTAGAGATTTCGTAATGCGTGAACTGCCTTGGTCAATGAACGTTACAGGTGAACAACAACAGATTGATGTTCAACGTATGCGTGACAATTTGAACGCTGCAATGTCACAACTAGCACAAGCAATTCCACAAATGACTGCTCAAGGTCAGGATGCTTCAGATTTAGCAATGAAGATGGCTGAGGTTATAAAAGAAAGACAAAAAGGTACAGCAATAGAGGAAGCAGTAAGTAAAATATTTGCTCC